>Ga0306921_10000011_pt1 | contig 171895 bp, 161 predicted proteins | sample sta12Cox44000080_FD_203760 | JGI IMG/M metagenome (GOLD analysis project Ga0306921, IMG submission 203760) | Lab enrichment of tropical soil microbial communities from Luquillo Experimental Forest, Puerto Rico - statoxic.12C.oxic.44.000.080 (v2)... | ecosystem: Environmental > Terrestrial >... | reverse complement strand
ACACCGATCGTTTTCGTCTTTTCGCGGCGGGCCGATCAAATCCTCGTAAGTGGTTGAGAACTCATGGTGCCGGAGCCGGGATTCGAACCCGGACGTCCTTGCGGACAGTGGATTTTAAGTCCCCTGCGTCTGCCATTTCGCCACTCCGGCGTGACGGCGAATTCTACTGTGGGTTCAGGGAGTTGGCGGAGACGGCGAGAAACGCGCTTGCGCCAGGCCATACCTCCTCGAGGCGTGTTTGTGGCAATCTCTCGTCCCGGAGAACCGGATGAGCGCCTATTGGGAGACCTACGACCGCTGGCGACGCGACCCGCAAGGGTTCTGGGCGGACGCGGCGGAGGCGATTCACTGGGAGCGCAAGTGGGACCGCGTGCTCGACGACTCGAGGGTGCCGTTCTACCGATGGTTTGCGGGCGGTGTGCTCAACACCTGCTACAACGCGCTCGACCGGCACGTCGAGCGCGGCCGAGGAGAACGCGCGGGGCTGATCTACGACAGCCCCGTCACCGGCACGCTGAAGACCTACACCTATCGCGAGCTGCGCGACGAGGTGGCGATCTTCGCCGGCGCGCTCATGGCGCAAGGCGTCGCGAAGGGCGACCGCGTCATCGTCTACATGCCGATGGTGCCGGAGGCCGTGGTCGCGATGCTCGCCTGCGCGCGCATCGGCGCCGTGCACTCGGTCGTGTTCGGCGGGTTCGCCGCGAACGAGCTGGCCGCGCGGATCAACGACGCGAAGCCGAAGGTGGTCGTCAGTGGCTCGTGCGGCATCGAGCCGGGGCGCGTCGTTCCCTACAAGCCGCTCCTCGATCGCGCGATCGAGATGGCCACCGCGAAGCCGGAGCGCTGCGTCATCCTCCAGCGGCCGCAGGCCGAAGCGTCGATGGTCGCGGGCCGCGACGTCGAGTGGCCCGATTTCGTGGCCGGTGCGCGGCCGGCGGGCTGCGTCCCCGTCGCCGCGACCGACCCGCTCTACATCCTCTACACGTCGGGCACGACGGGGGTCCCGAAGGGCGTCGTGCGCGACAACGGCGGGCACGCGGTCGCACTCCACTGGAGCATGAGAAACGTCTACGGTGTCTCGCCGGACGACGTTTACTGGTCGGCGTCCGACCTCGGCTGGGCGGTCGGACACTCGTACATCGTCTACGGCCCGCTGCTGCACGGGAACACAACGATCCTCTACGAGGGGAAGCCGGTCGGAACGCCCGACCCCGGCGCGTTCTGGCGCGTCGCCTCGCAACACGGCGTGAGCGCGCTCTTCACGGCGCCGACGGCGTTCCGCGCGATCAAGCGCGAGGATCCTGAAGGCGATCACATGCGGCGGTACGACCTGAGTCGCTTCCGCACGCTGTTTCTCGCCGGTGAGCGGTGCGACCCCGACACGTTGTTGTGGGCGGAGAAGATGCTCGGCGTGCCGGTCATCGATCACTGGTGGCAGACGGAGACCGGCTGGCCCGTGGGCAGCAACTTCGCGGGCTTGGGCCTGTTCCCGGTCAAGCCCGGATCGTGCGGGCAGGCCGTTCCCGGGTACGAAGTCAGCGTGTTCGGAGACGACGGGCGCGAGGTGGCCGCGGGGACGACCGGCAACATCGTGATCAAGCTGCCGCTGCCGCCCGGATGCCTTCCCACGTTGTGGAGCCGGGACGACGCATATCGAGAGAGCTACTTGGCCGCTTACCCCGGCTTCTACAAGACGGCGGATGCGGGGTTCAAGGACGAGGACGGCTACCTCTGGGTCATGAGCCGCACCGACGACGTCATCAACGTCGCGGGGCACCGGCTGTCCACCGGCGCGCTGGAGGAGGTCCTTGCGGCGCATCACGACGTGGCGGAGTGCGCGGTCGTCGGGGTGGCCGACGAGATCAAGGGGGAGATCCCGCTCGGACTCGTCGTATTGAAGGCGGGCGTGTCCCGGTCGCCCGCGAACATCGTCGAGGAGCTGGTCGAGATGGTGCGCGATCGGGTCGGGCCCGTCGCATCGTTCAAGGTGGCCACGGTCGTGAAGCGGCTCCCGAAGACGCGCTCGGGTAAGATCGTGCGTGGGACGATCAAGAAGATCGCCGACGGGGCGGCGTATCAGGTGCCTCCGACGATCGACGATCCCGCGATCCTCGACGAGATCAAGGCCGACCTCGCGGCGATCGGCTATCCGCGCGGGTAGTCGCAAACATATGGAACCATGAGCAAGGCTTTCACGAAGGAAGATGCACTGCCGGAGGAACGACCTCCCAGGACCCGTCGTTCGGTCCTCCCGCCCGGTGCCGAGAACTACCTTACGGCATACGGTGCGAAGCGTATGAAGGCGGAGCTCGAAGCATTGATCGCGCGGCACCGCTCCGACGATCGCATCCATGAGCTCAAGCGCATCCTGGGCTCCGCGGTCATCGTCGGCCCTCCATCGAAAGACCTCGACATCGTCCAGTTCGGTGCGACGGTCTCCGTTCGGAGCCTGCCTGACGGCGAACCCGCGCGATATCGCATCGTCGGAGTGGACGAAACCGACGTCGCGCGCGGCCATATCAGCTGGGTCTCGCCTGTGGCAGACGCGCTGCTGTCGGCTGCCGCCGGGGATCGCGTGCGCGCCGTGCTCCCATCCGGCGATAAAGAGCTCGAGATCCTGGAAGTCTCTTACGAGATCGACTGAGGCTCGGTCGACGGTGGATCCCAATAGACCGCTTCGGGTAGGGCACGGAATCGAAGACCATTGCCGGGTTTGCAAGATGGGACGCGACCACACGGTCGTGGCGATCGATCCGGCGCGGGGGACAACGCGGGTCCGCTGCGACTTCTGCGGGAGCATGCACGACTATCGCGGTGGAGCGCGTCCGGTCGCGGCGGCGATCCCGGTCGTGAGCGAGCGGGAAGTTCGAGGTACGGCGATTCTGCCGGGCGAGGAGGTCGATGTGGACGCCGAAAACCTGGAGCGGCTGCTCCGCCGCGTGATCCGTGAAGAATCGGGCCTCACTCCCGTGGCGCCGGCGGACAAGTGGCGCGGCGGAGAGTTGATCCTCAAGCCGGGGCGCGAAGGCCTCCAGGCGAAGTCCTGGCCGATCGAGACGTTCTTCTCGAAAATCGTGATGCTGAGGAACCGGCTACGGGTTCTCGAGCAGCAGGTAAACTCGGCCGAGGTTCCGGACGAGCTGAAGGTCAAGCTCCAGGGCTACATCACGGCGTGCTATGGCTCGCTGACCAGCTTCAACGTCCTCTTCGCCGACGAGGCCGATCGTTTCAAGGGGAGCGGCGGGTGAGCGGCCGATCCCGCCGGCGGATTGTCCGAGTTCCCTGTGTCGCCGGATTCTAGCCTTTTACGGGGGTTCCCCAGCGCTTCCCGCGGGCTTTACAAGAACAAACCCGTTTCGGACGAAACCGGAGTAGACTCTGCGGCCGTGTCCGAGCACGGCTCGAAAGGAGGAACGATGCGCACCCGACCGAGGCAGCGAACCATCCGGACGGCAGCGATTGTCGCCACCATCCTGGGGATGGCCGTCTGGGCCCCGCGAACAGCGGCGGCTGAGAGTCAGCGTGGGCTGAAATGGCAATTCTCGTTCCCGATCACGTTCGCGTCCGGTACGACCGTGGACGGACAAGAGGGAACGAACTTCAAGCTCAACGACGATGTCGGCTGGGGCTTGGCGTTCGGCTACCACATGAACGAGAACTTGATGCTGGGAGCCGACTTCACCTGGATCAGCGCCAATTACAACGCCCACGTCGCGTTCGACACGAACAGCGACGGGAAACCCGACGGGACGGCGGATGTGTCGGGCACACTCGAGGCCGCGACCGTGCACTTCGTGGGCCAGTACAACATTCTCAAGAAGAACATCACGCCGTTCGTCCGGGCGAGCCTGGGATGGACCTGGCTCGACTCGAACATCCCGTCGGCTCCGCCGCAGGGAAGCTGCTGGTGGGATCCCTGGTACGGATACATCTGCAATACCTGGCAGCCGACGTACGGCGCTACGGATTTTTCCTACGGGGCTGCCGCCGGGCTTCGCGCGGACATTCAGGAGCGCTTCTTCGTCGAACTGAGCTACAACGTGCTCTGGATCGACACGAGCAAAGCCGGCACGCCGAACATCGACGGCGTCCGTTTTAACCTGGGCTGGAAGTATTGACCGTCCGGGGAGGCCGCGACAGCGGCCTCCCCCCCCGCCCGAACCTGACCCCGATACGATCGGGCCTCCCACTCAGGAGGGCGTTCCATGAATCCGTGGCTTCGCGGCTTTCTCGCCGTCCTCGCCGGCTTCGTCGTCGCGTTCCTCGTGATCTGGCTCGTCGAAGCGATCAACGGACACGTCCTCTACCCCGACCTCGCGAAGCAAGCGCAGGGGGTGACCAACATCGAGGACATGCGGACGCTCATGGCCGGAGCGCCGCCCGGGTCGCTCCTCGTCGTGCTGGTCGGTTGGACGCTCGGCAGCCTGACCGGAGGACTCGTCGCCACGTCGATCGGGCGGCGGCCGCCGTACCGTCACGCGATCTATCTCGGCCTGCTCGTCACGCTCTGCGCCCTTGCCAACAACATGATGCTCCCGCCGCCGGCGTGGTTCCTGGTGGCCGGCGTGCTCGTGCCGATTCCCGCCGCGTGCGCGGGGGCGCGGTTTGCGCCCGCGGGAGCCGCCTAGCTCACGGAACCCCTCCACCGAGAATCACGGCGAGTTTGGCCGGGTCGATGCAGCCGCCCGAGACGATGCAGACGAGCTTTCCGGCCGGAGCGTGTGGACCGAGCGCGGCGGCGAGCGCCACGGCACCCGCTCCCTCGGCGATGACCTTGTTCCTCTCCGCGATCAGGCGCACCGCGGCCGCGATCTCGGCGATCGACGGGGCGATGGCCCCGGCCAGGAGCGACCGCACGAGCGGCCACATCTCGGGGAGCATCGCGCGCCCGCCGCAGCCGTCGACGAAGCTTGGCTTCCGGTCGATCTCCGTGGGTTTGCCCGCAGGGAGCGACGCGTGGAGCGGCGCTGCGGTTTCCGGCTCGCAGCCGTAGACCTTCGCTTCCGGCTTCAGGGCGCGCACGGCGGAGGCGATCCCGCTCGAGAGCCCTCCGCCGCCGAACGGGACGAGGATCGCATCGACGTCCGGCAGGTCCTCGAGGATCTCGAGGCCGATCGTCCCATTTCCCGCGATCACCTCCGGATCGGCGACGGGGTGGATGAAGCGTCCCGGAAGGCCCGGGCGGCCGCGATCGACCATCGTCTGCCACCACTCGGCGAACGGAACGGTGATCGTCTTTCCGCCGAGCCTGTGGATCGCGTCGAGCTTGGCGGCCGGCGCGCCCTCCGGCACGACGATCGTGCTCGGGACTCCGAGCCGGCGGGCCATCCAGGCGACCCCCTGCGCCATGTTTCCCGCGCTCGCGGTCGATACCCCGTGCCTCAGCTCCGACACAGGCAGCGCGCGCATCGCGCTCGCCGCCCCGCGGATCTTGAACGAGCCGACCGGCTGGAGATTCTCCAGCTTGAGCCAGATCTCGCGCGCGGGATCATCGGCGGAGAATCGCACGAGCGGCGTGCGGACGGCGCATCCTTCGATGCGCGCTCGCGCTTGACGGATGGCGTCGAGGGGGATCTCTCGGTCGAGATGGGGCATCGATCGTCCTCCTCGGGAAACCGGGCGGGGTGCGGAATCGTACCCCGAGAGCAGCCGTACCCGGAGAGCCTCGACACCTCGATGGATAATGATCCCGTGCGCGGACCGGACATCGACGACGACGGCCTTCCGCCGCCGCCCCCCGCGGCCGAGCGTCCCGTCGCCGAACGCTACCACGGCCACGAGGTCGTCGATCCGTACCGGTGGCTGGAGTCGACCGGCGATCCCGAGGTGCGCGCATGGCTCGCCGCGCAGAACACCCACGCGCGCCGGTGGCTCGATGCCTGGCCCGGCCGCGAGGCGCTCCGCTCGCGGCTCACCGAGCTGATGGCGGCGGGATCGCCGAGCTACGCGGCTCTTCGAGAGGCGGGGGGCATGCTCTTCGCCGTCAAGCGGCAGCCGCCGCTCGAGCAAGCGATGCTCGTCGTGATGGCGTCGGCGGACGATCCATCGAGCGAGCGCGTGCTCGTCGACCCCAACGCGATCGACCCCTCCGGCGGGACGTCGATCGACTGGTTCGAGCCGGCCTTCGACGGAAGGCGCGTCGCCGTCTCGCTGTCGAGCGGCGGAACCGAGTCGGGAGACGTCCACGTCTTCGAGACGCGCGATGGCCGCAAGCACGCCGACGTGATCACGCGCGTCAACGGCGGCACCGCCGGGGGCAGCCTCGCCTGGAACGCCGGCGGGACCGCGTTCACCTACACGCGCTACCCCAGCCCCGGCGAGCGGCCGCCCGAGGACTTGCCGTTCTACGTCCAGATTTATGCGCACGAGATCGGCGCCGATCCCGCCTCGGATCGCTACGAGCTCGGGCGCGCATTTTCGAAGATCGCCGAGATCCGCCTCGAAGGGAGCCGCGACGGCCGTCACGTTCTCGCGACCGTGCAAGACGGCGACGGCGGCGACTTCGAGCACTGGCTGCGCGAGCCCGGCGGCGGCTGGCGGAGGATCGCAAGGTACGAGGACCGCTGGGCCGCGGCGTGCCTGGGCGATGACGTGGTGTTCGCCGTCTCGTTCGAGGGGGCTCCGCGCGGATCGGTCGTGGTACTGCCGCTCGATCCGGCCGCCGATGCGACGCGCGCGCGGACAATCGTCGCCGAGGAGACGGATGCGATCCAGACCTCCTTCGCGCACGGAACCGGAATCTGGTGCGCCGCGGACCGGCTGTACGTCCTCTACCAGAAGGGCGGGCCGAACGCCGTCAAGGCGTTCGACACCTCCGGGCAGCCCCTGGGCGAGATCGCGACGCCCCCGCTGTCGGTCGTGGACGACGTGGCCGTGCGTCCCGGAGGAGAGGCCCTGGTGTCGAGCCAGAGCCTCACGCGCCCGCCTTGCTGGCTCCGCGTGACGCGCGGGTCGACGGTGCCCCGCCCCACGGCACTGGCCGAGGACTCCCCCGCCGACTTCTCGGCGTGCGAGGTCGTCCGCGACGAGGCCGTCTCCCGCGACGGGACGCGGGTGCCGATCACGATCCTGAAGCCGCGCGGGATCGCGCTCGACGGCGAGAGCCCGGCGATCCTCTACGGCTACGGCGGGTACGGGATCTGCGCGACACCGGCCTTCCGGGGGCGACTTCGCGCGTGGACCGAGCGCGGGGGGATCTACGCGATCGCGCACCTGCGCGGCGGCGGAGAGCGCGGCGACCGGTGGCACCGGGACGGGCACCGGCTCAGGAAGCAGAACGTCTTCGACGACTTCGCCGCGTGCGCCTGGCGCCTGGTCGCCGCGGGGTACACGGCGCGGGAGCGGCTGGCCCTCCTCGGCGGGAGCAACGGCGGCCTCCTGATGGGCGCGATGATCACCCAGCTCCCCGAGCTCGCCGGGGCCGTCGTCTCGCTCGTCGGCGTCTACGACATGCTCAGGGTCGAGCAGACCGCCAACGGGGCGTTCAACGTCACGGAGTTCGGCAGCGTCGCCGACCCGGCGATGTTCCGCGTGCTCCACGCCTACTCGCCGTACCACAACGTGCGCGACGGCGTCGCCTACCCGCCGGTCCTCCTCCTCGCCGGGGAGAACGACCCGCGCGTCGACCCGTGGCACAGCTTCAAGATGGCGGCGCGCCTCGCGCGGGCCACCTCGTCGGGGAATTCGGTGCTGCTGCGCACGAACCCCGCGACCGGACACGGCATGGGCACCGCCCTCTCCCATCAGGTCGAGGAGTTCACCGACGTGCTGACCTTCATCTGCCGCACGCTCGGCGCGTGAGTCCGGCGGCGACGGGAACGCCATCGGGTATCATCTCGCGGATGAAGGAGAGCGAGCTGAAGGAGTTCTTCGACGGCGACCTCGACGTGCTGCACCTGACGCGCGCGATCGAGGAGTCGGACGCCGACGCGGACCTGACCGCGGACCTCGACGGCGAGGTCGTGCTCACGTGCGAGGATCTCGTGCGCCTTTGCGACGCGCACCTTCACGGCGCGCTCGGGCTCGAAGGGCTCCGCGCGATCGCCGCGGGCGTGCTCTGCTCAGACAACTTCACCTGGGACGAGGGCTCCGAGGACGGCGAGCTCGTCGCCGAGGTGCTCTGGGACTGGTCGTCCTCCGGCGAGGAGGAGATCCTCACCAGCGCCAAGGTCGCCGAGCATCGCCGCGTGCTCGGCGAACCCGCGCGCTAGGCGCGCCGCACCCCGCTAGGCCCGCCCCTCCCGCAGGTCGTCGAGCGCCCGGCCGAGCCGCGCCAGCCCCTCCGGGAATTCCGCGGGGTCGCCCGTCAGGCCGATCCGCACGTGCTCGGGCGCGCCGAAGAAGCGCCCGGGCACGATCGAGGTCTCGTACCGCGCGCGCAGGATCCGCTCCAGCGCGTCGCCCTCGCCGTGTCGCAGGCGCGGGAAAGCGGTGGTCCCGATCGGGACGGGGCGATCGTCGAGGTCGGCGCCGCGCCCGGCGAGGAAGGCGTGCCAGGCCGCGCGGTTCGCGTCGAGGATCCGGCGCGCCCGGGCGAGAAGATGAGCCCGCCGGTGATGGGCGATCAGCGCGAGGCGCTCGGCGGGGTGCGCGTCGTCGACGCCGAACAGGTTCTTCAGGTGCCACATCCGCTCCGCGAGCTTCGGCTCGGCGACGATCCACCCGGCGCGCAGCCCCCCGACCCCGTACACCTTGGTGAGGCTCGTCGTCACGACGAACTGGTCGCCGAGCGTCGCGGCGGACGGCGGCGCCCACTCGAACGCCGCGTCGAGGTACACCTCGTCGACGAGCACGCGCGCCCCCGCGCGCGTGGCGGCTTCTCCGATCGCGCGCAGGGTCGGCTCGTCGATCGCGACCGGGGCCGGGTTGTGGAGGTTCGAGACGACGACGAGTCGCGTCTTCTCCCCGATCGCGCGGGCGGCGTCGCCGGGGTCGATCCGGAATCCGTTCTCCGGCCGGCGCGGCAGCGGCTTCAGGACGGCCCCGAGGTAGCGGGCGAGCGCGGCCATCGGCTCGTAGACCGGGTGCTCGATCACCACCTCGTCCCCCGGCCGGATCAGCGCCGACATCGCGACGTGGTTCGCGCCGGAGGTGCCCGACGTCGTGACGATGCGGTCGGTCGTGGTCCCGGCGGTGGAGGCGATCGCCTCGCGGAGCGGCCGCCAGCCGTAGGCGTCGGGCGACGAGACGACGAAGTCCTCGAGCGGGGCGCCCAAGTCCGACAGCGACGCGGTGAGGATCCCCGACAGCGCGAGCGTGTACCGCGCCTTCTGGCGCGTCTTGGCCCACTCCATGTACTCGCTGCGCATCGGGCGATCGTCGCTCACGCGATCCTCCGCTTCCAGATCGAGTAGATCGGAAGGCCGATCCCGACGAGGCCCCAGCCCAGAGTCGAGCGGAGCGGGTGCTCGACGAACGTGCTGACCACGACCGCCAGGGAAACCACGATGAAGAATAGCGTGGTCGCGGGATGGCCGGGCGTCGTCACGAACGGCCGCGCGTGGGGGTCGAGCTTCCGGAACTTCAGCAGCGTGGCCGCGGTCGCGGCGAGGAAGACGAAGTCCACCGTGACGACCCAGCTGAGGATCTGCTCGTACGTTCCCGACAGCGCGGTGACGATCGCGAGCGCCCCCTGCGCCACGATCGCCGCGTCCGGCACGCCCGTCCGCGAATTCAACCGGCCGAGGCTCCGGAAGAAGAGCCCGTCGCGCGCCATCGCGTAGTAGACGCGCGGGCAGACGAGCATCCCCTGCGCGAGGAAGCCGAGGGTCGAGATCGCGATCGCCGCGGCGATGATCGTCTCTCCCGGCGATCCGAGCGCGCGGCGCATGACCTCCGACGCGGGCGTCGCCTCCGCGGCGAGCCCTCCGATGCCGAGCGTGCGCACGCAGGCGGCGTTGACGCCGAGGTAGAGGACGATCACGCCGAGCGTGCCGAGCAGGAGCGCGCGCGGCAGCGTGCGCGACTGGTCCTCGATCTCACCGGAGACGAAGCTCGTGGTGGCCCACCCGCCGTAGGCGAACAGGACCGCGATCATCGCGGCGAAGAACGACCGGAAGCCCGGCGCGGCGCTCGTCGTGGTCGCGGCCCCGGTCGCGGCCGGCGCGATCGCGAGCCCGGCGACGATGAGCGCCGCGATCGCGGCGATCTTCGCGACCATGAAGGCGCTCTGCGTGCGCCCGCCGGCGCGCACGCCGATCAGGTTCACCGCGGTGAGCGCGGCGAGGGCGATCGACGCGGTGACCGACTCGCTCCACGGCGGGACGGCGAGGACGTGCGCGTACCTGGCGAAGGTGACCGCGCAAGCGGCCATGCCGCCCGTCTGCACGACGAGCAGGTTCGACCATCCGTAGAGAAAGCCCGCGGCGGGGTGCACGCCGTCGCGCAGGTAGGCGTACTGGCCGCCGATCCCGGGGCGGCGCGCCGCCAGCTCCGCCCAGACGTACCCTCCGGCGAGCGCGACCGCGCCGCCGAGGATCCAGGCGCCGAGAGCGGCGGCACGCGAGGGGGCGTCCCGGGCGACCACGTGCGGGTTGAGGAAGATCCCCGAGCCGACGACGCCGCCCATGACGAGCATCGACGTGTCGAACAGGCCGAGACCCCGCCGGCCGATGGCGCCCGCTTCGCTCATGGCGTCGAAGGATACGCGGGACCCGGCTATACTCGGCCGTCCTCACGAAGAATCCTCGATCGAAGGAGCTCACATGGGCCGTCGCACCGCCGCCACTACCGCCGTCCTGATCCTCGTGGCGCTCCCGGGCGCGCGCCCCGCGAGCGCCGCGGGTCCGAGCGCCGCCGCGAGTGCTGCGCCCTCCCAGCCCGGCACGCCGCAGGTCGAACCGCTCCAGCCGGCCCGGTCGGTGCGCAAGGAGGCCCACGCGGCGATGGAGGGGTCTGCCCCGCCGACCGTCGAGGAGGCGACGGCGTTCATGAACGCTGCGGAGCAGGTGCTCCTCGACCTGTGGATCAAGCAGCAGCGCGCGGCGTGGGTGTACGACACCTTCATCACCGACGACACGGAGAAGCTCCAGGCCGACGCGAACGAGGCGGTCATCGCGAAGACCGTCGAGCTGTCGAAGCAGGCGCAGCGCTACAAGGGGCTCGTGCTCCCGGCCGACGTCCGGCGGAAGTTCGACCTGCTGCCGGTCTCGCTCTCGCTCGTCGCGCCGTCCGATCCGGCGAAGCAGGCGGAGCTCTCCGGGATCGCCGCGCAGATGGAGGGGATGTACGGGAAGGGCCAGTACTGCCCTCAGGGAAAGGATTGCCTCGACATCACCGCGATCATCGAGCGCCTCGGGAACAGCCGCGATCCCAAGGAGCTGAAGACTCTCTGGACGGGATGGCACGCGATCGCGAAGCCGATGCGTCCGAAGTACGAGCGCTTCGTCACGCTCGCGAACGAGGGCGCGCGCGAGATCGGCTACCCCGACCTGGGCGCGCTCTGGCGCTCGGGGTACGACATGCCGCCGGACGAGTTCGCGAAGGAGATGGACCGGCTGTGGCTCCAGGTGAAGCCGCTCTACGACGCGCTGCACTGCTACGTGCGGCGGCGCCTCGCCGAGACGTACGGAGCGGACGTCGTCCCGCCCGGCAAGCCGATCCCCGCGCACCTGCTCGGCAACCTCTGGGCGCAGCAGTGGGGGAACATCTACCCGCTCGTCGCCCCTCCCGGGGGCGATCGCGGCTACGACGTCGGGAAGCTCCTCGCGGCGAAGAAGGTCGACGAGAAGGAACTGGTCCGCTACGGAGAGCGCTTCTTCACGTCGCTCGGTTTCCAGCCCCTGCCGAAGACGTTCTGGGAGCGCTCGCAGTTCGTCAAGCCGCGCGACCGCGATGTCGTCTGCCACGCGAGCGCGTGGGACATCGACTGGCAGGACGACCTGCGCCTGAAGATGTGCATCAAGCTCAGCGACGAGGACTTCGTCACCGTCCACCACGAGCTGGGGCACAACTTCTACCAGCGCGCCTACGACAAGCAGCCGCCGCTCTTCGCGCAGGGGGCGAACGACGGCTTCCACGAGGGGATCGGCGACGCGATCGCGTTGTCGGCGACCGCGTCCTACCTCGTGAAGATCGGCCTCCTGGACAAGGTCCCGCCGGGGAACAACCAGCTCCCCTATCTGATGAAGATGGCCCTCGACAAGGTCGCGTTCCTGCCGTTCGGCCTCCTGGTCGACCAGTGGCGCTGGAAGGTCTTCTCGGGCGAGATCAAGCCCGCCGACTACAACAAGGCGTGGTGGGATTTGAAGCTCAAGTATCAGGGGGTCGCCCCGCCGGTCGCGCGCAGCGAGGATGACTTCGATCCCGGCGCCAAGTACCACGTCGCCGGGAACACCCCCTACTCGCGGTACTTCCTCGCCGCGATCCTTCAGTTCCAGTTCCACCGCGCGCTGTGCAAGGAAGCCGGCTATCAAGGGCCGCTGCCCGAGTGCTCGATCTACGGAAGCAAGGCCGCCGGCGCCAAGTTCGCAAAGATGCTCGAGATGGGGACCTCGAAGCCGTGGCCGGAGGAGCTGGCCGCGCTGTCGGGCGAGCGGAAGATGGATGCGAGCGCGATCCTCGACTACTTCGCCCCGCTCAAGACCTGGCTCGACGAGCAGAACAAGGGGCAGGTCTGCGGCTGGTAGCCCCGCTCGAAAAAAAAATTCGCAGCCCGGCCGGTATGCGGCCGTTACGGTCCCGCAACGGGGCGCCCGGAATAACGGAACAACCGCCCGTTTCTGACGATGGCGTAACCGCCCGCACGGTCTTGCGGCGGGGTTGTCGGCGGCGCGTCGAAAAGCTGTCAATCCCTTACGTTTCGATCCATTGCGGGGCGCGTTTTGAGTCCCATCTTTACGCTGTGAAACACGACGAACGAAGCGGAACGGAGACAGACGATGCGGAACGGGCGGACAGCCGAGCGAGACGGAATGAAGGACGCGGAGGCTGCCTGCTAGCGCTTATCCACACTGGGTTGGCGACCTAACCCCCCCGACAGGCCGCCGACCTCTTTAACGCCCGCCCCTCCATTGTGGAGTGGCGGGCGTTCTCTTTTTTGGGGCGAAATCGGCCACCAGCCCAGTGGTCGTCAGCGGATCGCCTTGAGCTTGACCGCACCCCGGACCAGGTACTCACGGGTCAGCGGATCGGGGAATGATTCGTACTGAATCGGTTCCCAATGCCCCTGACTGTCGATACGGGTCCAGCCCACCTCGCCCGCGCCGTCGGATTCGGTATCCACCCAGTCCACCCAGATGTGCCCGGATTGACTGTGGACTTGCGGGGAAATACTTCCGGAGTTGTTCGTCATCGCGACGATCTCCGGAGTGAAGCCGCTTCCGTCCTGCCGCGAGAGGACAACCTCGCTCGGGGCATTGTTCAAACCGAAATCGTGAACTTCGTAGGCGACGTGAAGCACACCGTTATGAATCGCCGCCGCCGGCCGGCACGCGGGTTCGCCAGCCTGCGAGACCAATACCGGGGCCGACCAGCTCGTGAGATCCGGCGAGCCGTGCTTGTAGTACACGGCGGGCTCGGTGCCATCGATCCAGTAGAACAGGTGGACACTACCGTCGGCCGCCAGGACCATGGTCGGATCCTTTTCGCTCACCAGAACGTCTCCCGCCACGACCTGCGGAGTCGTCCACGTCCCGTTGGCAAACTGGCTGAGGACCACATCGAATCCGTTCGGTGAATTCTTCGCCCAAGCGACGAGAAGGACGCCCGTGGTGGGGTCGGTGATCACGGAAGGCGGTCCGTCTCCGTTGGCATCTCCCAGCGGATTGAGTATCACCCGTCCCGAACTCGGCGATCCGAGCGTGAGCCATATGCCCGACCACGGGTCCGGTCCATCACCGATCGCGGCGATGCGGTGCAGCGTTGCCATCCCGGCTTCCGAGGGATTCCAGTCCGCCCCGACCTCACAACGGACGCTCGACAGCGGCACCATCAGAGTGCTGATCGCCAGAATCGCCGCGACAACTTCGGCTCGGGTGACTACGGCTTTCATGAGTCGGCCCTCGTCATGAAGTCCCTGAATTCGTCGAGCTCCGGATCATCCGACTCGATCCTCCCGACGAGCGACCTGAGTGTGCGTTCGTTGAGCCGAACCGCCGCTGCGTCGCCTTTTGCCAGGGCGATCTTCCACAGGTAGAAGCAGTTACGAAATACCACGGGGAGGACTTCGATCTGACGGGCGATGAGATTCGATTTCGTGGCCCACTTCTCCGCGGACTCGATCTTCTCATCGCGAAATTCGATCTTCGCTCGCACGGCGTATGCAATGGCGCGCAGTCGGGACAAGCTCCCGGATTCCAGCGACTCGATGACGCGAACGATCGTATCCCGGGCCTGCGCGTTGGCGCCGCTGTCGGAGAGCGCCTGGGCAAGATTGATACTGCTGCTCGTCGCTTCGTAGGTGATACCGAGCGCGGTGTATTGTTCGATGGCGCTCTCGTGCAAGGTGATCGCGACCGCGGGGCGCCCCATTGCGCGCTCGACGAGCGCAGCCAGAGCATCAATGTCGGCCGCGAAACGTGTCCGGACGCCCGATGCCCTGGCGCCTTTCCTGCACTCGTCAATGGCCAGCATCGCCATCGGGAATCGACGAAGCTGATAGCTCGCGTTTGCCAGCAGCTCCAGGAGGAGGAGTCGCTGGGGCTCGCTCAGGTCTCTTGCGCTCAGAACCTCTTCCGCCAGGGTCTTGGCGGATTCGAGTTTGCCGGCGAGGATGAGCGAATAGATGATTCGTCCACGCAGCTCGAAGCTGGTGCTGTCCTGGATCGGAGTACTGAAGCCGCTCTCCCCACGGCGGTCGAACAGGCTCCACGCCATGCTCAGAGCTTCGTTGATCTCGCCCGCACGTCTGAGTCGATCGATCTCCTCGAGGATCTCGACGTCGCTCCGCTCCCCGAGATCGAGGGCGGTCATCCCGCGGCGAAGCGCCACCTCATACCGCTCGGCCATCGCGGCAATGGGCACGCCGTAGATGTGGCTCATAGCCATCAGCCGGGCGAAGCTCGGCTGCGCCAGGCCGTGCTCGATGCGCGAGAGGTGCGACTTCGTAACCTTCTCCGGGAATCCGGACGACATCTCTTCGACGGCGTCGAGCGAGAGCCGCCGCCCTTCGCGGAGCTTTCTCAGGTAGCTCCCGAACGCCTGGCTGCCGCGTTCCTGTTCGCTCTGTTCCAAAGCAACCCCCCCGCTTTCTCGGAACATCACTGCAGCTCGCTGGCAGTGATACACGCCGGAACCAGCCGCCGGGCAACCCCCCCGAAGAAACTGGGTTGCGTATCCGCAACCCATCGCCAGCCCGACCCCAGCAGCCCGTCGTCCCCTAGCGGCCGATTCCCAGTCTGATGGCTGCGAGCGCGCACGCATTGAACGCGACATGTGCCGCAATCGGAGCCAGCAGCCCCCCGGACTTGGCCCGCAACCAGCCCAGAATCAACGAGATCAGAAGATACGGCGGGAGCAGGATGGGGGCCAGAGCTGCGTGCATCGCGGCGAACACGATCGCGGTCACCCAGACTGCGGCCGTCACCCCGCTCGACGCCGCGATCAGGCCAAATGCTCGCCCCCGAAAGTAGACCTCCTCGACGACCGGAATCAGGGAAACCGCCACGATTTGGAAATCGGGCCGAATGATGAGCCAGCCGATCACCTGGGAGGCGTGCCGTTCGATCCCGCCTGTCGCAACGGATCTCGTATAGAAGATGGCCGCCGCCTGCGCGACGAGCCCGCAGGCACCGCCTAGCGCGATCCAGCTCCATTGCGGCCGGAACCAGACGCGAACGGCGTGCCGATCGCGAACCAGCACGTAGACCGCGATGATGCTGAACGGCAGCGGTATGAGCAGCACAGGCAGCCATTGAGGGACGTGTCCCTGCTCGAATTCGGCGCCGAGGATGTGACCTCGATGCTGCTCGACAATTCGGTCGTACTCGGAGCCCTTGCTGAACGAAACCGTTCGACCGTCGTCCAGGCGAACGGCTCCGTCGTGCGGCTGGGTGCCTGCGATCAGGAATATCGCCGTGCCGACGATCGCCGAGATGATCAAGGCGCTACCCATCATCCACAGTCCATCCCATGCCACTCGTGTCGACCAGTGCCACTTCCCCTGAGGCATCGGCGCACCTCCGATCCGCCGAATGGGGTGATCGCCGACTCGGCGACCACCCCGCACGCTTCAGTCGCAGCTTCCCTCGTCGCCCTTGCAGTGATAGCGGCAGGCCCCGAGTCCGCAGAACGCGCCGGAGGTCACGCACTTGACGCCACTGTCCCCGCAGGCTTTCTTCGCGGAAGACGCACACGACGCATCCCGCACCGCTTCTGCCGCGGTGCAAACCGCGTACGCAAGAAGCGCGAGCACCGTCCAGGTGATCGGATCGATAACCTGCGGCTCCTCCGGTCCCGGCGGAGGCATGTGGATCGCTATCGTCCGCGTCGGGTCGGCGGGATTCGTGGTCACGGTGTCGAGCCCGCTCGGCGTCTGCCGGTAGCTGACGTCCATCGTCGCCGGAAGGGCACCTCCGGCCGTGAGCAACGCGCCGTATGTCCACCCCCCGCTCGTGCCCTTCTCGACCAGGCGCGCGCCGCGCAACATCGCAGGATCAACGTCCGTCACGACCGGATCCATCCGATCGGGCAGGTACGCCGCCACCCTTGATGGCATGCCGGCGCGCCAGGCGAGAATGTCCATACGAACCGAATCTGCCGATCCGATCGTCGAGACGCTGATCTCGGCGTAGCTCGGCGCGATCCCCTGCGCGAACAACACCGCGACGGTCGTCACCCAGGCGACGAGCGCCGAGAGCCGCCACCCCGCACGAAACCGCGAACCTCGAGCCTGTCTCCGGACGTCGATCATGGGAACTCCCCTTCACGCCTAGGCGCGTGGAAGGTGGGACCGCATGTCGAGAGTACCGAGTCGAATCGCCGAGCCGCCGGTGCCGCCGCACAAATCACGTTGCGGAAGCGCAACGCCTGGGGCCGACGGGGTCAGATCCCGATCGTGGTCACTTCTCCGCAGCCAGCGCCCGGCCCGTGTTGATCTCATCCGCCAGGCACTTCGCATGGTCGCAGGCGGCACGGCTGCGCCCGGGATCGGCGAGGATCGCGTCGATCTCGGCGAGCGAGCGCCCCACCGTGTCGTCGCTTCCGCATTGCGAATCGATGCGCTGCGCGGTGCAGACGCGGGCCCGGCAGATGTTGAGGGCCAGCGTCATGAGGTCGCCCTCGGCGCGATCGCACGCATCGCCGTTGGGATGGCTCGGCGTCAGCTCCGCGCACACATCCGCCGCCGTCTTGACCCCCGCGAACGTCCGCGTCAGCGTGGCGGCACAAGCAGCATCTCCGACCGTGAGCGTGTCACCCGACTGGGGCGAATGGCAGAGGCTCTTGTAATACCCGTTGTTTCGGGGGTTGGGCGCGCTCAATCCGCTGTACGCGGGCGTGCAGATGCCGGCGCGGCACGTCTCGCCGCCGGTGCACAGGTCGCCGTCATCGCACGCGGTCCCGTCGGGCTTCGCCGCCGCCACGCACAGCCCCGTCGCCGGATCGCACGCGGCGACGTCCAGACACTGGTCACCGGCGGCGCAGACCACCGGATCGTGGCCGACGCACACGCCGCCTTCGCAGGCGTCCCATCGCGTGCAGGCGCTCGCGTCGTCGCAGGCGGCCGTGTTGTTCGTGTGGACGCAGCCCGCCCAGGGAACGCACGAATCGTCGGTGCACACGTTTCCGTCGTCACACGCGACCGCCGTGCCGGCGTGACATGTGCCGCCGCCACAAGTGTCCCCGGTCGTGCAGGCATTGCCGTCGTCGCAGGGAGCGGTGTTGGGGACGTACCGGCACCCCGTGGCCGGGTCGCAGCTGTCGTCCGTGCAGATGTTTCCGTCGTCGCAGAGCGGAGCGTTGGCGTGGAAGCAGCCGCTCTCGCTGGTGCACGCCTCGGTGCCGTTGCAGGCGTTTCCGTCGTCCTGCGCGCAATCGATCGGCGCGCCGCCACCGCAGTATGCGAAATAGGAGCTCAACGCGATGCAGCGCTCCCCTGAAGTGCACACGTTATTGTCGTCGCACGGCGCACCGGCGGCGGCCTCGCCACCGCACCCCCCGTACGTATTGCAAACGTCGTTGACCGTGCATTCGTTCCCGTCGTCGCAGGGCGCGCCGACCGCCACGGCCCCGAAGCAGTTACCCGAGTGGCACGTGTCACCGACGGTGCATTGGAGGCCATCGTCGCAGGGCGTGCCGTCCGTCGGCGTCCCAAAGCACTCCCCAAAATGGCACGTGTCATCGACGGTGCAGACGTTATGGTCGTCGCACGGAATCTCCGGGGTGGTGAAGACGCATCCTTGAGTACCGCCGCACACGCCGACGTGGCACGGGTCATCGGGGCGGTTGCAGAAAGCGTCGCCATGGTCGTCGATCACGCCGTTGCAGTCGTTGTCGAGACCATCGCAGTAGTCGTAGGCGCCCGGATGGACGTAGGGATTGTGGTCGTCGCAGTCGCCGTCGCAGACGCGGTAGCCGTCCTGGTCGTCGTCGGCTTCGCCGGGCGGGAGGAGTTGGCCGTCGCAGTCGTCGTCCACGCCGTCGCAGACCTCCTTCGCTCCGGGATGGACGCGTTCGTCGTTGTCGTTGCAATCGCCGGCGCAAGCCATCCAGCCGTCCCGGTCAAGGTCGTCTTCGCCGATGAGTGACTGGGGCCACCACTCGTTGTCGCAAACGTTGGCGACGCCGTCGCAACGCTCCGTAGCCCCGGGGTACGTCGCGGGATTGTGGTCGTCGCAATCGCCCGCGGTGTTGCTCACTCCGTCGCCGTCGCAGTCGACATCGTGGCCGAGGTAGAAGCGAGAGCCGCTCATCCCCGTCCATACGATCATCGCGTCGCCGGTCCAGACGATGGTTCCGGAACTCGGCCACGGGTACGGTCCAAGTTTCGCTAGTTTGGTCCAGCGATCGTTGACTGCGTCATAGATGCCCCCGGTGAACGGGGCGAAACCGTCCCCGCTGTATCCACCCCAGACCAGCATGAGGCTCCCGGCGGCCACTGCGGAATGGTGGTCGCGCCCACGGGGCGCCCCGACGTTCGAGATTGGGGACCAGGTGTCGCCGACCGGATCGTAGCGAGCGCCGGGGAACGGCGGGTAACCTTGCGGTTCGCCACCCCACACGATCATGCGATCGCCGACCCAGACCGCGGTGTGGTAGGCACGCGGGGAGGGCGCCCCGACGAGTGACGTCGGCGTCCACGCGTCCGCTTCCGGATCGTACCGCCCTCCAGAGCTCGTGGCGCCTGGATACGCACTCCCGTCGAAGCCTCCCCAGACCACGACGCGACTGCCGGTCCAGACTGCCGTATGGCCGAGGCGTGCGGACGGCGCGTTTACCAGACTGGTAGAGCTCCAGGCATCTGTTGCCGGATCGTATGCTCCTCCGCTCTGGTCGGTCGTTCCCCCCCAGACAACCATCCGGTGGCCCGTCCAGACGGCGACGTGACCGGTTCGCGGTGATGGTGCACCGGCCAAGGAAATCGCGGTCCATCGGTCGAGCCCCACGTCGTATCGGCCGCCCGAGCCGAGATTGCCGTCCGATCCGAATCCGCCCCAGACGAGCATCTCGCCGCCGGTCCACAGTGCGGTGTGACCGCTCCGCGGCACGGGCGCCCCGACCGCCGTCATCCCGGTCCAGCTATCGACCGCGGGATCGTAGCGGCCGCCGCTGTCGAGATAGCCGTACGAAGTCAGGGATTTCCCGCCCCACACAACCATCTCATTTCCGGTCCATACCGCGCTGTGGTCCGAACGCTGGGAGCCCGGCCCCGACGCCGCGGTCGGGGTCCAGGTGTCACTCCAGGGGTCGTAGCGCCCGCCCGTATTGGCGGGCGCCCAACCTCGGTCCGTGTCCATGGCTCCGCCCCACAGAATTGCCTGGCTCCCGGTCCAGACGAGCGATGAACCCTGTCTGGGTAGCGAGTCTGCAATCGTCGCGGTCGGGGTCCAATGATCGGTCGACGGGTCGTACAGCCCGCCGGCATTTCTCGTTCCGCCGTTGTCGAGGACGAGCATGAAGTGGCCCGTCCAGGCGGTGAGCAAATCACTCACCAAATACGGCGCGCCCGCGCTCGACATTCCGATCCAGACATTGCGGACGGGATCGTAGCGCTCGCCGGTGTTCAGGTACTCGAAGTTTCGGCCCCCGGGACAGTACGGACAAGGGACGTAGTGCCACCCTCCCCAGATCACCATCGTGCTGCCGGTCCAGACAGCCACATGTCCCCAACGCTGGCTTGTCGGAGCCATCGCCGACCATGTGTCCGTCGATGGGTTGTAACGTCCGCCGTCGCCTCCGCTCCACACGATCATCTCGCGGCCGGTCCAGACCGCCGTGTGGCCCTCGAGACCGCTCGGCGCACCCTCGGTGGCCGTCGGCGTCCATGTGTCGCTCGAGGGATCGTAGATCTCGCCGGTGGACAAGTACTGGGGGAATTGGCCGGGTGGTTCGATGTAGCCCCCCCAGACGATCATCCGATTACCCGTCCACACGACCGAGAAAAGCCTCCGGGCGCTCGGGGCGAGCGACATTCTCGTCCAGCGGTCGGCGATCGGGTCGTAGCGTCCCCCGCTGACGAGAAGTGTGTTCGTCAACATCTCGCGGCCCCCCCAGACGATCATCTCGCTGCCGGTCCAGACGGCGCTGGCCTCTGACCGGCCGCGGGGCGCATTGACGGTGGTCATCGATTGCCACGTGTCCGTCAGCGGGTCGTAACGTCCACCGGTGTCGAGTTCGAGAGAATTGCTGCCGCCCCAGACGAGCATGACGGAGCCGGTCCACACCGCAAGGTGCCCGGAGCGCGCCTCCGGCTCGTCGTCGAGAATCCCGTTGTTCCAGCCGTCGATGCAGTTCGCGTTCGGGTCGAACGTCGCCCCCTGGTTCGGCGTCGGCAGCGGCCCTCGATCCGTCGCCACCGCCGCCACGGAGCTGGGGCGGAGCGACGCGCCGGAGCCGGACATCCAGGCATCCCAGGTGATCTTGGGCACGACGTAGGACGCCACGCGCGCGCTCGTCGCGGTCTCGCTGAGAACGACGTTGAAGGAGAATGCCTCGCGCGACTCGACGACCGACGAGACTTGCCCCAAAGGGGGGAGCTTCGCACGCTGCTTGGCGAAATCGGCCTGCGACAACTGGCGGCCCGTCTGTGGCGCGACCGGCCTCGTCGATGGCGGGGCGTGAACCGCCGATGGTGAAACCGGATTTGTCGACGGTGCGAGTCCCTGGGCCGACGGCGCGGCGTCGCTCGTGGGATCGACGGCGATCTCGCCGATGGTCCGGTGCGGATTGTCCGCGGTCGGGCTCAGGGCGCCCGATGCGATCTGGTCGTGGAGTGCGTTGATCGCCGCCCGCGCCGCGGCATGGTAGCGCGGGTCGTACGCATAGAAGTTGTGCGCGAGCCGGTCTGCGAGCGTCGCGCGCGCCACGCACTCCTTGATGAGGAACGCGTCGTTGCCGAGCGCGTCGAAGACCTCCTTCAGCCTGTCGGGCAGCCGCGTTCCTCCGGCCATGCGCTCGAGCTCGCGCTGAAGGGCCGCGTCGGTGATCGGTGTGTTCCAGAACGTCTCGAGCGCGGCGCTCTCCGCCAGGTACCGGCGGACCTTGTCCTCGATGATCGCGCGGGGGACCGCCTCCTCGAACGGCTTCGTGGCGCCGATCTGGTGCGTGTAGTAAACGCGCTCGATCGCCTCTTGAGCGCGGACGCGATCGGAGAACGAGAGTGTCCGCACCGTACCCGGCCCGGGGTTCTTCACGGCAAGCCTGGTTGCGAGGGAGGGTGTGACGAACAGACAGATGGCGAAGGCGATCGCTGAGCGCCGGCGCATATTGACCCCCGAGATCGACGTAATGTACGCCGAACGCGCCTTCCCTGGGGAAACGGGGACAGTCCAGAATCGAAGCCCGAGGGACGCCCGCGACCTGCGGATGCGGGCGGCCGTCCGCGTTGCGGCCCCTCCTCCGCCTCCGCTACATTGCCCTTACCCACCAGTTTCTCAGGAGGCCGGATGCGCACGATCGACAGCACCCCCGAGTTCGTCTCCGAGGTCTACGCGAAGTTGCACGAGCGCCTGGCGGCCGTGCGGAAGCGCGTCAACCGGCCGATGACCCTCACCGAGAAGATCCTGTTCGGCCACCTCGACGATCCGGCGGGGGCCGACCTGCGCCCGGGGGAGAGCTACCTCTACCTCCGCCCCGACCGGGTGGCCATGCAAGACGCGACGGCGCAGATGGCGCTCCTCCAGTTCGCGCAGGCGGACATCCCGCAGGTGGTGGTGCCGACCACCGTCCACTGCGATCACCTCATCCAGGCGCGCGAGGGCGCGAGCAAGGACACGCTGCGGGCCCTCGACGACAACAAGGAGGTCTACGACTTCCTGGCCGCCGCGTCGAACCGGTACGGCATCGGCTTCTGGAAGCCGGGGGCGGGGATCATCCACCAGGTCGTGCTCGAGAACTACGCGTTTCCGGGCGGGATGATGATCGGCACCGACTCCCACACCCCGAACGCGGGGGGCCTGGGGATGTTCGCGTCCGGGGTCGGCGGCGCCGACGCGGTCGACGTGATGGCGGGGCTCCCTTGGGAGGTCAAGTACCCGAAGCTCATCGGCGTGCGCCTGACCGGATCGCTCACGGGGTGGGCGGCGCCGAAAGACGTCATCCTTCTTCTGTGCGGGATCCTCACGGTCAAGGGCGGGACGAACGCCGTCATCGAGTACTTCGGCCCGGGAGTCTCGTCGATCTCGTGCACCGGCAAGGGGACGATCACGAACATGGGCGCGGAGCTCGGGGCGACGACCTCGATCTTCCCGTTCGATGCGACCATGGACCGCTACCTCCGCGGCACCGGCCGCGCCGCCCTCGCGAGCGCCGCCGCGAAGAACGCGAGCCTGCTCGCCGCCGATCCCGACGTCGAGCAGCACCCGGAGAAGTACTTCGCGCGCGTGATCGACATCGACCTCTCGGCGCTCGAGCCGCACATGGTCGGCCCGCACACGCCCGACCTGGCCCGCCCGGTCTCGAAGGTCGCCGACGCGGTGAAGACGGAGGGGTACCCCGACGCGATCTCGGTCGCGCTGATCGGATCGTGCACGAACTCGTCGTACGAGGACATCTCCCGCGTCGCCGACGTCGTCCTCCAGGCGCGGGCGCACGGCGTGAAGGCGGTGGTTCCCTTCCTCGTCACGCCCGGATCGGAGCAGATCCACAAGACGATCGTGCGCGACGGGCAGCTCGGGGAGATCCAGGCCGTCGGCGGCCAGGTGCTCGCCAACGCGTGCGGGCCGTGCATCGGCCAGTGGAAGCGCGAGGAGCTCAAGCCCGGGACCAGGAACACGATCGTCACCTCGTTCAACCGGAACTTCCCGGCGCGCAACGACGGCAACCGCGAGACGATGGCGTTCATGGGCAGCCCCGAGATCGTCGCCACCTACGCGCTCGCGGGGCGCCTGACGTTCAACCCGCTGCGCGACGAGCTCGAGGGATCGGACGGCAAGAGCTTCCGTCTCACGGCGCCGAAACCCGCCCCCGACCTCCCCGCGAACGGATTCGTGAAGGACACGGCCGGATACGTGCCGCCCGCCGCGGACGGATCGAAGATCGCGCTCGCGGTCGCCCCCGACTCGAAGCGCCTCCAGCTCCTGACCCCGTTTCCCGCGTGGGACGGGAAGGACCTCGAGCGCGCCCCGCTGCTGTTCAAGGCGAAGGGGAAGTGCACGACCGATCACATCTCCCCCGCCGGCAGCTGGCTGCGCTTCCGCGGCCACCTCGATGCGATCTCGGACAACATGTTCACGGGGGCTGTCAACGCGTTCACCGGCGAGGCCGGGACGACGATCAACCTCCTGAGCGGTGACCGCAACGTCCCCGTGCCGAAGGTCGCCCGCGCGTACAAGGCGCAAGGACAGCGCTGGGTGGTGGTCGGCGACGAGAACTACGGCGAGGGGTCGAGCCGCGAGCACGCCGCCATGTCGCCGCGCTTCCTCGGCTGCGCCGCCGTGATCGTGCGCTCGTTCGCGCGCATCCACGAGTCGAACCTGAAGAAGCAGGGGATCCTCCCCCTGACCTTCGCAGACCCCGCCGACTACGACAAGGTGCGCGAGACCGACCGCGTGAGCCTGCGCGGCCTCGCCGATCTCGCTCCCGGCGGCGACGTGTCCGCGGTCCTCCATCACGAGGACGGCACCGAGGACCGGATCACGCTCAAGCACACCATGAACGCCGAGCAGATCGGGTGGTTCAAGGCCGGCTCCGCGCTCAACGTGATCAAGGCGAGGGCGAGCTAGAAGCCGCGCACGCTCCCGCGCGCCTCTGCGATACACTCCGCCGCTAAGGATCCGTGCGTGGCGGGTTCGTACCAGGGGGAGTGCGCATGGCGGAGCCGCCGGAGTACCTGAGCCTTTCGAGCGTCGATCCGGGCACGGCAGGGCGCCCCGCGTTCACGATCGGACGGGTGTTCAGCCGGACGCTCTCGGCGGTCGGCGCGAACCTCGTACCCTTCCTGCTCATCACGACCGTGCTGATGTCGCCGCTCGTCGCGATCAACTACGCGACCTCGGAGGCCGCCGTCAGCCCGAAGCCGCAGCTGAACAGTCAGTACGGCTGGCTGGTCGCGTCCCCCTTCATCAGCCTCGCCCTGACCCAGTTCGTGACCGCGACGCTGATGTTCGGTGTGTTCGAGCACCTGCTGGGACGGTCCGCGTCGTGGTGGGATTGCGTCCGGAGGGGCTTCCGGCGAACGCCCGCGGCGCTGTGGACCGTGTTTCTTTTCACCCTGGCCATCATGGGCGGAGCGTTCTTCTGCGTGGTCCCCGGCATCTACGTCTACATCGTCTACTCGGTCTGCGTGCCCGTCTCGATACTCGAAGGGCAGGGCGGGAGGGCCGCCATGAAGCGGAGCAAGTCGCTGACGGTCGGTCACGGGTGGACGATCCTCGCCTCGTTCCTGCTCGTCGGGATCGCCGGAGCAGTCGTGACAGGGGTCCTTGGATTCGCCCTTCGCCGCGAGCCGGTCGTCCGCTCGTCCTCGCTTTCCGCGTTCCAGATCGTGGGGACCATGTGGCAGTCGGCGATGCTCTGCGTCATCTATCACGGACTGCGAGCGACCACGGAGGACCTCGACGTCGCGGAGGTCGCCAAGGTGTTCGAGTGAGGATCCCGATCGGTGTGCCGGCGGCCTTCGCGGCGCTCGTGCTCGGGATCACCGCGGTTCGTGCCGGAGCAACGGCAAGCGGCGGGGCGGCTCCGGCGGAAAGCAAGTCCGAGGCCCGGGCGCACGCGGCGGACATCCTCGCCCACGGGCCCTATCAGAAGGACATCCCGGACCTCGACGAGGCGTCCAGCCGGGCGAAGCCCCACTCGCTCAGCCCGGCGGTCGAGGCCCTCGTCGCGCTCGGCTTGAAGCTGGCCCTCGCCGCCGCCCTCGTCGCGATCGCGATCGCCGCGGTCCGCGCTTTCTTGAACCGGCGCGTGCGCGCCAGGCCGGATGTCGCGCAGCCGTCGGCCGGGAATCCCACGCCGAGACGGCCGGCGGTCCTCGGAGCGACGATCGCGGACGCCGATCGTGCCGCCGCCGACGGGGACTTCCGCGAGGCGATCCACATCCTGCTGATCGTTGCGATCGGAGCGTGCGCGCGGATGACCTCGACCACGATCCGCGTCTCGGCCACCAGCCGCGAGCTGCGCGCGTCGCTTCCGCTCGCCGAGGCGCTCAAGGCGCGGTTCGCGGCGCTCGTCGAGGCGGTGGAGCGCGCCCTCTTCGCGCGGCGGCCGGTCGCCGCGGAGGACTATGCGACGTGCCGGGGATTCTGCGAGGAGATCCTCGGCGGGCCCCGGCCGTGAGCGCTCCCGCGGGACCGCTGTTCCGCTCGAAGCCCGTGATCGCGCTCGCCGTCCTGGCGGCGGTGTCGGCCGCCGTCACGATCGGCCTCTTCGCGTTCGGATCGAGCGTGCTCGAGCCCGCGGGGAGCGAGCCCACGTCGTTCGGCTACGGCGCGCTCGGGCAACGCGCCGCATACGCGTACCTCGAGTCGATCGGGATCCGGGCGACCCGAAGCCGCGGACAGAAGCTCGCGGACCTCGGCCCCCAGGTCGCCCTGCTCATCGTCGATCCGCCGACGCGCGAGGAGCGCCCGGATGCCGCGGAGGCGCTCGTCCAGCTCGTCGCGGAAGCGAGGCGCCACGGCGCCCCGACGATCGTCTTCCTTCCGAAGTGGGACGGCGTGCCGTCGTCGAGGAACGCGGATTGGATCGCCGGGGCCGATGCCCGGCCACTTCCGCGGGTGTCGGAGCTGGCGCGGGCCGTACTGGATTGCCCGGTGGCCGCCAATCCCGTGAGCCGCGCCGCGAGCCGCAAGGCGTATCCGTTTCGCGCGACGTGGCGAGAGAACTACGACGTCTCGCTGGCGCCGCGGCAGCTCCTGGCCGACCGCGCCGAGTACGAGGCCGTCGTCCAGAATTTTGAGGGGGTCCTGGTCGCGAAGGCGCGCCGTCCGGAAGGCGCGCCGCCCGTGTTCGTCGTCTCGGACCCCGACATCGTGAGCAATCACGGCCTCGCCGAGGCCGATCACGCTACGCTACTCCGCGAGCTCGTGACGACCCTGGCGGGCGCGCGGGCCGTGGTGTTCGACGAGACGCTCCACGGATACGCCATGGGCGGACGCCTCGCCGCCGACGCGCTCCGCCCGCCCGCCGTGTTCGTCACCGCCCACGTGCTGCTCCTCATCGGGTGCGCCGTCTGGGCGGGGACCGTCCGGTCGGCTCCCGCCCGGCCCGCGCGGGCACCCGGTTCGATCGGGCGGGAGGAGTTCATCGCGTCGACCGTGAGACTGCTCGGTGGCGCCTCCGGCGGCGGCGCGTCGCTGGCCGACTACTTTCGGCTCGCGCAGGAGGCGGTCGCCGACGCGCTCAGGCTTCCGAGCCTGCCGCCGCCCGAGCGGTTGAAGCGGCTCGCGGCCGCCACGACCGAGCGCGGCGTCGCCGAGGACCTCGTATCGCTGGACGCCGCGATCGAAGCCCACGCGGCGCTCCGCGACGATCCCGGACGCCGCGAGGCCCTCGCGCGCCGCGTCTACCTCTGGAGAAAGGAGATGACCGTTGGAACTCGATAGGCTTCGGGAGCTCCACCGCGAGGTCCTCGCACGCGTCGGCTCCGTCGTAGTCGGTCAGGAGGAGAACATCCACCTGCTGATGGTGTGCCTGCTCGCCCGGGGGCACGTGCTGCTCGAAGGCGTGCCGGGCATCGGGAAGACGCTTCTCGCGCGGACCTTCGCCGCGTGCACCGGGCTCGAGTTCAAGCGGATCCAGTTCACGCCCGATCTCATGCCCGGCGATGTCGTCGGCACGAACGTCTTCGACTTCCAGCGAAACGCTTTCACGCTGTCTCGCGGGCCGATCTTCACCGAGGTGCTGCTCGCCGACGAGATCAACCGCACCCCTCCCAAGACCCAGGCGGCCCTCCTCGAGGCGATGCAGGAGCGCCAGGTCACGCTCGACGGCCGGACGCATCCCCTCTCCGACGGCTTCCTGGTCGTCGCGACGCAGAATCCGATCGAGCACGAGGGGACGTATCCCCTCCCGGAGGCGCAGCTCGACCGCTTCCTGCTCAAGCTCGTCATCCGGCATCCGGAGCGCGCCGACGAGGTCGAGCTGGTGCTCCGGCACGGCGCGCGCGACGCGAGCCTTCGCTTCGACGAGCGGGGGGTCGGGGCGGTCTGCGATCTCGAGACGCTCTCCGACGCGCGCCGGACCGTCGCCGCGGTGACGCTCGCCGAGCCGATTGCCGGGTACGTCGTCGACGTGGTGCGCGCCACGCGCACGCACGCCGACCTGCAAGTCGGCGCGAGTCCGCGCGCGGCCGTGGTGCTCACGGCCGCCGCCCGGGCCTCCGCGGCCCTCGACGGGCGCGACTACGTGATCCCCGACGACGTGAAGGCCCTGCTCGCCCCGGTGCTGCGCCACCGCGTCGTCGTCGCCCCGGGCGCCGAGATCGAAGGACGCACGGCCGAGCAGGTCGTCGCCTCGATCATCGCGCGCACGGAGGCGCCCCGGTGAGCGCATGATCCGCCCCACGCCCCGGTTCGTTGTGCTCCTGGCCGCCGCTGTCCCCGCGGCGATCGTCGCCGCGCGGGTTCCGCGCGGCGGCCTCGCGGTGTGGGTCGTGAGCGTGGCCGCGCTCGCGCTGCCGGCAGCGTACGATGCGGCGCGCCTCCCCGGCCGCCGGCGCATGAGCCTCCACCTCGATGCGCCGCGGCAGATCGGCATCGGCACCGCGGTCCGGTCGCGGGTCACGATCGAGGCGGCGCTCGCGGGGGGCACGCGCGCCGAGGTCGTCGTGGAAACCTCGGATCCGATCGAGCCCCCCCCTCCGTCCATCGTCCGGGCCTCCGCGACGGGCGTTCTCGCCGAGATCGCGCTCTCCGCGCGCCGGCGCGGCCGCGGAGCGCTCCTGCGGTGCTGGGTCAGCCTCACCGGACCGCTCGGCCTCGTGTGCCGGACCACGGTGATTCCCCTCGATCTCGCGATCGAGGCGATCCCGGAGGTCTCCCGGTCGGCCCGGGACCCGCTGCGCGCGTTCGAGGCCCGCGACGCGCGCGTCGGGGTGAAGGTGGAACGGTACGACGGCGAGGGGAGCGAGTTCGAGTCCCTGCGCGAGTTCCGCGTCGGCGACGACCACCGGACCATCGACTGGAAGGCCAGCGCCCGGCATCGCGCGCTCCTCCGCCGGCAGTTCCGGGCCGAGCGCGACCACGACGTCGTCCTCGCCGTGGACTCCGGACGCCTGATGGCCGAGAGGATCGACGGTGTCCCCAAGCTCGACGTCTCCGTCGCGGCCGCTCTGCGCCTGGCGCTGGTGGCGCTCGGAACGGGCGATCGCGTGGGTCTGTTCGGATTCGACGAGCGGCCGCGCGTCGTGGCCCCGCCCCGCGGCGGCGTGCGCTCGCTCGCCGGTCTCGTGAAGGCGACGTCCGCCCTCGAGCCCCGGGAGGTGGACACGAACTTCACCCTGTCGCTCTCGACGCTCCTCGAGTCGCTCAAGCGCAGAGCGCTCGTCGTCGTGCTGACGGACTTCTCCGACACGATCTCCGCCGAGCTGATGCTCGAGAATCTCGTCCGGCTGCGGCGGCGGCACGCGGTCGTCTTCGCCGCGCTGGACGATCCCGCGCTCCAGGCCATGGAGCTCGCCCCTCCGTACGGCCGGAGCGCCCTGGACCGGGCGGTGCTGGCGGGGACGATCCGGCGCGAGCGCCGGATCGTTCTCGACCGGCTGAAGCGCATGGGCGTCACGCCGATCGTCACCCCCGCGGAGCGTCTCGGGGCCGCCATGATCGATCGGTACCTCGAGCTGAAGCGGCGGGAGGCGGTGTGAGGGAGTTCGCGCTGCGGTCGTCGCAGTTCCGCGCCGAGCGGGAAGCCACGTGGCGCGAGCTCGAGGCTCTCCTCGAGCGCTCCGACAGCCAGGGGATCGCGACGCTCGATGCCGCGGAGATCCTGCGGCTCGCCGTCCTCTACCGCCACGCGGTGGGCTCGCTCGCGACGGCGCGCGCCATCAGCCTCGACCGGAACGTGATCGACTACCTCGACGCGCTCGTGGCCCGCGCCCATCTGCGCGTTTACGGCTTCCATCAAGGGCCGGCGGCTGCCGTGTCGGAATTCGTGGGACGCACCTTTCCGCGCGCGGTGCGCCGCTTCTGGCCGCAGTGCGCCGCGTGCCTCGCGATCCTGATCGCCTCGATCGCGGGCGGTGCCACGCTCGTCTCCCGCGACGTCGATCGCTACTACGACATCGTCTCGCCGGCCGAGGCCGAGGGACGCACGCCCGCGGCGACGACGGAGGAGCTGCGGCGCGTGCTCTACCGGACGAGCGGGGGCGAGGCCTTCGAGCTGCAGGCGTTCGCCGCGTTCCTCTTCACGCACAACGCGCAGGTGGGCCTGCTGTGCGCGGCGTCCGGGATCGCGGCGGGAGCGCCCGTGCCGTACCTGATCGCCACGAGCGGGCTCGAGCTCGGCGCGATGGACGCGCTCTACCGCAGCCGCGGGCTGGGCGTCGAGTTCTGGGCCTGGATCCTGCCGCACGGGATCACCGAGATGCTCGCACTCGTGCTGTGCGCCGGCGCGGGCCTCGCGATCGGCACGGCCATCGTGTTTCCGGGCGAGCGGTCGAGGCGCGCCGCCGTCGCCGAGACCGGCCGGGCGGCGTCCGACCTCGTGCTCGGCGCCTGCGCGATGTTCCTCGTGGCCGGGCTCATCGAGGGCATCTTCCGCCAGTCGGTGCAGGCGCCCGGCATCCGGTGGGCGGTTGCCGCGGCAACCGCCCTCTCTTGGATCGGCTACTTCTCCCTCGCGGGGCGCGGGCATGGACGCGATCTGGCCTGATCCCTCCCCCGACGATCTGCCGATCGTCTCGCCGGACGGGACCACGGTGCGGTTCCGGCGGGCCTCGCTCTCGGATCGCCTCGCGGCGTTCGTGCTCGACCTTTTCCTGACCCAGCTTCTGACCTCGCTCGTGGCGCTGGTCTTCTTTCTTGCGTTGCACACCGCGGGACGGCAGCTCGCGATGGGCGTATTCGTCCTGGTGAGCTTCCTGCTGCGCAACGTCTACTTCGCCTTCTTCGAGCTGCTGTGGTCCGGCCAGACGATCGGCAAGCGGAAGCTGCGCCTCCGCGTGATCGCCCGTGACGGCGGGCCGCTCACCGGCCGCGCGATCCTGGCCCGCAACCTCACCCGCGAGATCGAGACGTTCCTCCCGCTCGTCGCGCTGACCGACCCGCGGCAGATCCTGCCGCTCGACCCCACGTTGGGGCTCGTGCTCGCCGGCTCGTGGTTCGCTGTGTTCGCGCTGCTCCCGGCGTTGAACCGCGAGCACCTCCGTTGCGGGGATCTCATCGGCGGCACCGTGGTCGTGCGCATGCCGACGACCGTCCTGCTCGCCGACGTCGCCGCCTCCGGTCGCGATGACGCGCTCGTGTTCACGCCGGAGCAGCTCGACATCTACGGCATCGAGGAGCTGCATGTGCTCGAGTCGGTCCTGCGGCGCGGCGAAGGCGCCGAGTCGTCGCCGGTGCTCGACGCCGTGCGGGATCGGATCGTGAGCAAGATCGGCTGGTCGGAGGTCGGCGACGTCTCGTCCCGGACATTCCTGCAGGCCTTCTACGAGGCGCAGCGGGCGCATCTCGAGCGCAAGATGCTGTTCGGGAAGCGCAAGCAAAGGAAGGATGGAGGCCGCTTGACAAAGTAGCTACCGGTAGCTACTTTCGTGTCATGGCAGACATCAGGACGGTCGGCGTCAAGGAGCTCAAGGACAATCTCAGCGCCTACTTGCGCGAGGTTCGCCGCGGCGTGCGCGTGCTCGTGACGGACCGCGACCGCGTGATCGCGGAGATCCGCGAGCCCGGGGCACGATACGAAGCCTCGGACGACGAAAACCCGATTCTCAACGAATGGATTGCGAAGGGGATCGTCACCCCCCCGTCGCGCCGGATGGGGCCGGTGCCGCGATCGCCGATAACGTCTCCTGAAGGGACCGCAGAACAGCTCTTGAAGGAGCTCCGGAAAGAGCGTTTCTAGATGGCGACGCTCTACCTGGAATCTTCCGCGGTGGTCGGTTGGTTGGTCGGCGAACCCCGGTCGCAGGAAGTTGCGCAGCAACTCGAATCTGCGGAATCCGTCGCCACCTCGGCGCTGACGTTTGCCGAGGTCGATCGAGCAATCGCCCGTCGCGCCGGGAGCGGCGAGCTCGCGCATCCGGATGAATTGACGCTTCGTGGCGTCTTGGCGCGCGAGCGCCGGCGTTGGCTCATCATGGCGGTCACCGAGACGGTTCTCGAGCGCGCGAGTCGGACATTTCCCGTCGAGCCGGTGGGAACTCTCGACGCCATACACCTGGCGACCGCGCTGATCCTCGTCGAAGCGCTTCCCGGGATCCGTATGCTGACGTTCGATCGCAAGATCGCCGAGAACGCGACCGCAATGGGATTGATTTGAGCGGTGGCGCTCGCGAACAGCGCTGCCAATCCGGACCCATTCGCTCCGCAGCGTTCTTGCCGGTTCTCGGTCACGCGGTAGGCTCTTTGCCAAACACAGGGCAGACCGGAGGTCCGAGATGAACTGCCGACATTGCGGCGAACAACTCGAGTGGACGCAAACCTGGCGCGCCGCGATCCTTCGCCACGGCCGAGCACGATGCCGGCGATGCGGACAGGGCTACAAGCGGGTCGAGTTCCCGAGGTGGTTCTACGCCCTGCTCGGCGGATCGCCTTGGGTGCTCGCAGCACTCGTGCAGGTTGCGATGGGCGCTCGTTTTTCGCTCGTGGGCTTCAGTGCGACGACGGCACTCCTCTACATCGCCATCCTTGCGGCGGCGCCCCTGTGGACCCGGCTCCGAGCTGTCGATGGATCGGCAGACACGTCGGCCGCCCGCCTTGCCCGACAGGTTCTGGGCCTCTAGTTCAGCGCGTCCTTGCAATCCTGCGAGGTCCAGCCCGCGCATTGTGCGTGGCAGAAGTTCGTGTAGCGGCATTTCTGCTTTCCGCACAGCACGGGCGCGTACGCGGTGCTGCAGCCGCAGCCGTTGCTTCCGGGGCACGACTTGGGTGGGGGTGCCGCGAGGAGCCCGCCGGACGCTGCCTGCAGAATTCCTGCGAGTATCGCCGCGGACACCAAACCCGTGATAGAAACTCTGAGCTTGCCCATGGAGCCTCCCTCACGGTGAAGATTCGCTCGGCCGCCGCCTTCGCCTTTCTCCTCCTCGCGGCCGGCTGCGTCCACGTGGTCCACGAGCAGGACCTTCTCCCCGGCGCCCAGATCAAAGCCCCGCCTCCGTCGATCCCGCCGAACCTCGAGGTCCAGGCCGCGGACGGCTCGACGCTCCGCGGCTACGCGTTCACCGGCGAGAACCGCCGCGCCGTCGTCGTCTACTTCGGCGGGAACGGCGAGATCGTCGGGCCGGAGGGGCGCCTGCCGGTATTCGCCGGACGGAGGAACGTCGACATCTACGCCGTGAACTACCGAGGCTTCGGTCCGTCGGGCGGCACCGCGTCACTCGCGGCGATCCACGACGACAGCCTCCGCGTCTTCGATGCGGTCGCGGCGCGCCCCGAGGTCCACGGCAGGCCGATCGTGGTCTACGGATACTCGATCGGCACGCTCGCCGCCCTCACGGTCGCGACGAGCCGCCCGGTGGCGGGCGTGATCCTGCAGGGCGCCCCGACCTCCGCCAAGGAAGTCGTCCCGACGATGAAGAACGCGATCCCCGCGCCGGCCCGCGGCGTCGTCAAGCTGCGCGCCTCCAAGGAGCTGGCGTCGCAGAAGCCTCAACCGATCGACCTCGCGCCGAAGCTGACGGCGCCGCTCCTCTCCCTTCACGGCACGGTCGATGACGTCGTCGCGATCCAGTTCGGGAAGAAGATCTTCGACGCCGCAAAGAGCGCGAACAAGACCTGGTGCCCCGTCGAAGGGGCCGGGCACGTCGACCTGTGGGGACAGCACGGCGACGCGGCGCGCGCGTGTTTCGATCGCTTCATCGCCGGCCTCGGCGCTTCGAGCTCACTCCCCTAGGCGGTACCCCACGCCGAGCTCGGTCCGGAGCAGCTTCGGCCGCGCCGGGTCGTCCTCGATCTTCTTTCGCAGCTCGGTCATGTGGACCCGCACGTGGTGCGGCGAGGCGCCCGACGTCCCTCCCCAGACCTCCTTCAGGATCTGCGCATGGGTCACCACGCGCCCTGCGTTACGCGCGAGATAGGCCAGCAGCCGGAACTCGATCGGCGTGAGCCGGATCTCGCGGCCGGAGACCTCTACCTCGCGCTTGTCGAGGTCGATGCGCAGCGGCCCCGCCTCGAGCACCGGCCCCGCTCCGGGCGAGCCGGTCGCCACGCGCCGCAGCGCGACGCGCATCCGCGCCAGCAGCTCGTCCAGGCCGAACGGCTTCGTGACGTAGTCGTCAGCTCCCGCGTCGAGCGCTTCGACCTTGTCCGCCTCGCGCCCCCGCGCCGAGATCACGATGATCGGCACCGCACTCCAGGTCCGCAGGCGCCGCGTCAGGTCGATCCCGTCGCCGTCGGGAAGCCCAAGGTCCAGCAGCACGATCTCCGCGTTGTGCGAGGTCGCCGCGAGCATCGCCGCCGCCGCGGTCTCCGCTTCGACGAGGCGGAACGGCCGCGCCGTCAGCGCCGCGCGCAGGAAACGCCGGACCTGCGGCTCGTCTTCCACCAGGAGCACGAGCGGGTCGTGGGCGCTCACGGCGCCGCCTCCGGCGGGGCCCCGCGCACCGGCAGCGCGATCGTGAAGACCGCCCCGCCCCCCGGCCGATTGTCCCCGCGGATCGTGCCGCCGTGGGCCTCGACGATCCCCTTGCAGATGGCGAGGCCCAGGCCCACCCCGCCGTGCCCCGCCGCCGGGCCGCGCTCGAACTTCTCGAAGATCCGCTCCCCGAAGCCGGGCGGAAGTCCCGGCCCGCGGTCGGCGATCTCCAGGATCACCTGCCCCCCCTGCTCGCGAGCGGAGATGTCGATCGGCGCGTCGGGCGGCGTGTGCTCGATCGCGTTGTCGAGGAGGTTCGTCACCACCTGCTCGAAGAGGACCGGGTCGACCTCTACCCAGGGAAGCCCCGGAGGGAGGGTGGTCGTGACCGCCCGCCCCGCAAGCCCCGCGTCGAGGCGCGTCAGCGCCACGCCCACCAGCTCCTCGAGCGGCACCCACTCCCGCTTCACCTCGATCGCTCCCGCCTCGAGGCGCGTCATGTCGAGGAGGTTCGCCACGAGCCGCTCGAGTCGCGCCGACTCCTCGCAGATCGTCGCGATCAGCTCCGCCCTGCGCGGCGCGTCGAGACCCGCACCCCCCGCGCGTAGGGCCGATCCCGCCCCCGCGATCGCCGCGAGCGGCGTGCGGAGATCGTGCGAAACCGCGGAGAGGAGTGAGCTGCGCATCGACTCCGTGCGCGCGCGCAGCTCGGCCGCCTCGGCCTTCCCCGCGAGCCCCGCCCGCTCGAGTGCCAGCGCCCCCTGCCGGGCGAGCGCCTCGAGGAGATGGCTCTGCTCCGCGTCGAGAGGCCGGCCTGCGACCCGCGGCACGTAGGCGATCACGCCGAACCGCTCGGTGTCGGTGGCGAGCGGGACGCACTCCGCCCCCGCCCCCGGAATCGTGTCGGTGCCGAGCCCCGCCGGCCTCCCGTGCTCGTGCACCCAGCGCGCGACCCCGAGATCGCGGGCGTCGAGCGTGGCTGTCCCGGAGTGCGCCGCTTCCGCGAGACCTCCGACGGGCTCGGCGAGAAGGACCACCACGGTTCCGTCGAACGCATCCGCCGCGCGCGAGGCAATCGCGGCCGCGACCGACGGCGCGTCCGCCGCCGCGCCGAGGTCCCGGGCGAGCGCGTAGAGCGCCGAGGTGTGCGCCTCGCGCTGGCGCGCCTCGCGCTCCTGCATGCGGACCCGCCGCGTCCGCTCGGAGAGGAGGAACCCGACCGTGAACATCATCACGAACGTCAGCACGTGCCGCGAGTCCGAGACGGCGAAGGTGAACCGGGGCGGCACGAAGAAGAAGTCGTACCCCGCCACCGACAGCGCGGCGGCCAACGCCGAAGGGCCGCGGCCCACGCGCAGCGCCGTGAGGATGATCGCCACGAGATAGACCATCACGACGTCCGGGAGCGCCAGGTACTGGTCGGCCAGGAAGGCGATCGCGGTGGCGGCCGCGACGAGCTCCCCCGCGAAGAGGTAGTCCGGCCACTCGCTCCGCCGCTCCGGCTCGTCGGAAAGCCTCGGCCCCGACTCCGTGCCCCCCGACATCACGTGCACGTCGATGCCGCCGCTGCCCCGGATCAGATCCTGGAGCATCGACCCCCGGACGAGATCGCGCCAGCGCGAGTGCGTCGGCCGCCCCACGATCAGCCGCGTCGCGTTGTGCCGCCTCGCGTACTGCAGGATCGCGTCCGCGGGCGCGGTGCCGGACAGGCGCGCGATCGACCCGCCGAGCGTTTCGGCGAGGCGCAGGTGGGCGTCGAGGCGCCTTCGGTCGTCGGGGCCGAGCGCGAGCGGCCCCTCCACCCAGACCGCGGTCCACGTCGCCTTCAGCCCCTCGGCCATGCGGCGCGCGGCGCGCACGAGGCTCGCCGAGGTCGGGCTCGGCCCGACGGCCACGACGATCCGCTCCGTCGTCGGCCAGGTCGCCCCGATCGCATGCTCGACCCGGTAGGCCCTCACGTCGGCGTCGACCAGGTCGGCGGTGCGGCGCAGCGCGATCTCGCGCAGGGCGAGCAGGTTCCCGCGCCGGAAGAAGCTCTCGAGCGCGTTCGCGGCCATCTGCGGGACGTAGACCTTCCCCTCGCGCAGGCGCGTGAGCAGCTCCTCCGCGGAAAGGTCGATGAGCTCGATCTCGTCGGCGCGCTCGAGGAGCGCGTCCGGCACGGTCTCGCGGACGCGCACGGTCGTGATCTGCGCGACGACGTCGTTCAGGCTGTCGACGTGCTGGACGTTAAGGGTGGTGTGGACCTCGATCCCCGCATCGAGCAGATCGAGCACGTCCTGCCACCGCTTCGCATGGCGGACGCCGGGGGCGTTGGTGTGGGCGAGCTCGTCGAGGAGGAGGATCGCCGGCTTGCGCGCGAGCGCTCCCTCGAGGTCGAACTCCTGGAGGACGACGCCGCGGTACTCGACGGGACGGCGCGGGAGCAGCTCGAGGCCCGCAAGCAGCGCTTCCGTTTCCGCGCGGCCGTGGGTCTCGACGGCGCCCACGACGACGTCGGTGCCCTCCGCGGCGATCCGGCGGGCGCCCTCGAGCATCGCGTAGGTCTTCCCGACCCCCGGCGCGAATCCGAAATAGACCTTCAGCTTCGCGCGGCGGCTTCTCGCCTCGGTCTGGCTGACGCTCGCGAGCAGCGCGTCCGGGTCCGGTCGAGACGCGGTCTCGGCCATCGCGCGGTTCCTCCTGGCCCGCTGTCCTTGTATCAGAAGGGGACGCATTCGCTCCAGAGCGGACCGGTTCTTGACACGAATCTGATGCGCCGTCGCCTCTAATTGAGAGCGATCGGACACCGGGATCGCTACCGTTTCCGCCGTGGGGAGGAACCGACCGATGAGAGTTCGAAAGACGATCACGCTCGCGGCCCTCGCGGCCGTAACACTCGGCACGGCGGCGGTCGCGGAGGACGCGCCGGCTCCCAAGAAGCCGGAGCCGTTCGCGTTCGCCGATTTCACCTGGCTGACGGGGAACCCTCGGACGACGGAGTCCCCGCTCGACTCGAAGGTCTTCACCGGCGAGTTCCGGGTCGACGTCAACTTCACCCAGAGCTTGAACCATCCGCAGGACCACACGATCGGGGGCTCGAGCGAGATCTTCCGCTCCGGCGAGGTCCAGCTGACCCAGCTCGGCGCCGGTGGCGACCTGCACTGGAACAACGTCCGCGGCCGCGTGATGACCCAGTTCGGCATGTACTCGCAGACCACCCCGCGCAACGACGCGAGCCCGACGGTCGGACAATGGCAGCTCGATAACGCCTATCGGTACGTGTCGGAGGCGTACGGCGGGTACCACTTCGACGCGTTGAACGGCATCAACGTCGACGCCGGGATCTTCATGTCGTACGTCGGCCTGTTCAGCTACTACCAGTTCGACAACTGGGCGTACCAGCCCTCGTACGTGTCGTCGAACACGCCGTGGTTCTTCAACGGGGTGAGGATCCAGATCTTCCCCTCCGACAAGCTGAAGATCGAGCCGTGGATCGTCAACGGCTGGCAGTCGTACGGGAAGTTCAACGACGCCCCGGGGTTCGGCGTGCAGATCCTCTGGCGGCCGAACGGGTCGATCTCGGTCCTCGGCAACCAATACTACGGAACCGACACCCTCGGCGTCTCCGACCGGAAGCGCCTCCACACGGACGACAGCGTGCAGTGGAAGTACCTCGACCGGCCGGGGCGCGCGCTCGACAAGGCGGCGATGACCTTCACCGTCGATGCCGGGTGCGAATACGGGGGCGGCGTGAGCTGCCGGAACGGCTCCGCGGCGAGCCCGTCGCAGTACTTCCTCGGGTTCATGACCTACCAGCGCCTCTGGTTCGACAAGGACCGCTACGCGGTCACCGTGGGCGGCGGGGCGATCAACAATCCCGGGCGCTACCTGGTTCTGCTGCCCCCGATCAACGGGGCCACCGCGGCCTCGGGGACGCCGTACTTCACCGAGGCCCCGGGCAACGAGTTCCGCGCCTGGGACGCCTCGGCGACGTTCGACTGGATGCCCCGTCAGTTCATCACCTTCCGGGCCGAGTTCAATCACCGGTACGCCAACGTGCCCTACTTCTCCGGATCCGGAGGCATCACGCCGACGGGCGGGAACACCGGCCCCCCCGGATCGATCGTTCCCAATTTCACGCCCGATCTCGTCAAGACCGAAAATCGCTACACGCTCGCGATCCTGGTCAAGATCTGAAGGCCGCCATGAAGGACGTCGTGTTCCTGCTCCTGACCCTCGTCTTCTTCGGCGTGTCCTGGCTCTACGTTCGCGCGTGCGAGCGGGTCTGAGGAGGCGCCGTGAGCGTCGAGTACGTCGTCGGGTTGCTCCTCGCGATCGCGCTGCTCGGCTATCTCGTTTACGCGTTGCTGAAGCCCGAGAAGTTCTAGTGAGGACCGCGTGACCCTCAACGGGTGGCTCCAGATTCTCGTCTTCGCCGGCGCGATCCTCGCGCTCACGAAGCCGATGGGCGCGTACTTGCACCGCGTCATGGAAAGCGACCGCCATCCGCTCTCCCGCCCCTTGGGCTGGCTGGAGCGCGGGATCCTGCGGTTCTGCCGCGTCGACGGCGCCGAGCAGACCTGGCCGCAGTACGCGATCGCGGTGCTCGTCTTCTCCGCCGCGACGCTGATCGTGGCGTATCTGATCCAGCGCCTCCAGCTCTTGCTTCCCTGGAACCCGCAGCATCTCGGCCCGGTGGAGCCGGGCTCGTCGTTCAACACGGCGGCCAGCTTCACCACCAACACGAACTGGCAGGGGTATTCCGGCGAGACGACGATGAGCTACCTGTCCCAGATGGCCGGTCTCGCCTGGCACAACTTCATCTCGGCCGCCGCGGGGATCGGGGTCGCGATGGCGCTCGCGCGCGGCCTCACGCGCGCGGGGGACGGGAAGGGGCCCGGGACGATCGGGAACTTCTGGGTGGACCTGACGCGCGCCACCGTCCACGTGCTCCTGCCGCTGTCCTTCGTGTTCGCCCTCGTGCTCGTCTCGCAGGGCGTGATCCAGAACCTCTCGCCGTATCGCGAGATCGCGACCGTCGAGGGCGGCAAGCAGGTCCTCGCGATGGGCCCCGTGGCCTCCCAGGAAGCGATCAAGCAGCTCGGGACGAACGGCGGAGGGTTCTTCAACGCGAATGCCGCCCACCCGTTCGAAAATCCCACGCCCCTGTCGAACTTCGTCTCCATGCTCCTGATCTTCTTGATCCCCGCGGGGCTGACGCACACCTTCGGCCGGATGGCGCGCGACCGCCGCCAGGGATGGTCGATCTTCGGCGCGATGGCCGCCCTCTTCTTCGCGGGGGTGCTGGTCGCGTACGCCGCGGAGGCGGCGGGAAGCCCCCTTCTCGAGCGCGCCGGCGCCGCGCACGGTCCCGGGAACATGGAGGGGAAGGAGGTCCGGTTCGGCGTCGCCAGCTCGGCCCTGTACGCGACCGTGACGACCGACGCGTCCTGCGGCGCCGTGAACGCGATGCACGACAGCTTCACCCCGCTGGGCGGGCTCGTTCCGCTCTTCAACATCCAGCTCGGCGAGGTTGTCTTCGGAGGGGTCGGCGCCGGACTGTACGGGATGCTCGTCATGGCCGTGCTCGCGGTCTTCATCGCCGGCCTGATGGTGGGCCGGACCCCGGAATACCTCGGGAAGAAGATCGAGACCCGCGAGGTCAAGCTGGCGATGCTCTACGTGCTCGTCTTCCCGCTGGTGATCCTCGTCGCGGCCGCCTGGTCCGCGGTCGCCCCCTACGGCCTCTCTTCCCTCGCGAACGCGGGACCGCACGGCCTCTCGGAGATCCTCTACGCGTACACGTCGGCGGCGGGGAACAACGGATCCGCCTTCGCCGGCTTGAACGCGAACACCGGCTGGTACAACGTGACGCTCGGCCTCGTCATGCTCGCCGGACGGTTCTGGATGATCGTTCCGGCCCTCGCGATCGCCGGGGTCCTGGCGGGGAAGAAGGCCGCGCCGCCCTCCCCCGGAACGCTGCCGACGACGGGCCCCCTCTTCTCCGGGCTGCTCGTAGGCGTGATCGTCATCGTCGGCGCGCTGACGTTCTTCCCCGCGCTGTCCCTCGGCCCCGTCGTCGAGCACTTCCTGGCGGCGGCGGGAAAGGTGTACTGAGATGAGCCGCCGCGACGTCCGCGCCGTCTCCGCCTGGGAAGGCCCGCTGATCCGCGCGGCGATCGCCGACAGCCTGCGGCGCCTCGACCCGCGGGTGACGATCCGCAATCCCGTGATGTTCGTCGTCGAGGTCGGGAGCGTCCTGACCACGCTCGTCGGGATCCGGGATCTCGTGGCCCCGACGGCCGGAGCGCAATCCCCCGCCTTCACCCTCCAGGTCGCCGCGTGGCTGTGGTTCACCGTGGTCTTCGCCAACTTCGCCGAGGCGCTCGCCGAGGGGCGCGGGAAGGCGCAGGCGGCCGCGCTGCGCGGGCTCCGGCAGGAGACGACCGCGCGCAAGCGCCTCGGGGGGAAGGAGCTGAAGGTCCCGGCGTCGACGCTGCGCCGCGGGGACGAGGTCGTCGTCGAGGCGGGCGAGGTGATCCCGGGAGACGGCGAGGTGATCGAGGGGATCGCCTCGGTCGACGAGTCGGCGATCACGGGAGAATCCGCCCCCGTGATTCGAGAAAGCGGCGGCGACCGCTCCGCCGTGACGGGAGGCACCCGCGTTCTCTCCGACCGGATCGTCGTGCGGATCGGCGTCGATCCCGGCGAGTCGTTCCTCGACCGGATGATCGGACTCGTGGAGGGGGCGAAGCGCCAGAAGACCCCGAACGAGATCGCGCTCCACGTCTTGCTGTCCGGGATGACGATCATCTTTCTCATCGCGTGCGTGACCCTCGTCCCGTTCGGGACCTACTCCGGCCTGAGCTTTCCGGTGCCTCAGATCGTCGCGCTCCTCGTCTGCCTCATCCCCACGACGATCGGCGGATTGCTCTCCGCGATCGGGATCGCCGGGATGGACCGGCTGATCCGCCACAACGTCATTCCGACGAGCGGGCGGGCGGTCGAGGCCGCCGGGGACGTCGACACGATTCTCCTCGACAAGACGGGGACGATCACGCTCGGGAACCGCATGGCGACCGAGATGATCCCCGCGGCGGGGGTCCGCGTGGAGGAGCTCGCCGACGCGGCGCAGCTCGCGAGCCTTGCCGACGAGACCCCCGAAGGTCGATCCATCGTCGTGCTCGCGAAGGACCGCTACGGCCTGCGCGGGCGCGAGCTGACGCACCCCGAGGCCCGCTTCGTGAAGTTCTCGGCGCAGACCCGGATGAGCGGGTGCGACCTGAACGGGCGCATCGTGCGCAAGGGCGCGGTGGAGGCGATCGCCGGCCACGTCGCCTCGCTCGGCGGCAGCCTCGCTCCGGAGGTCGAGGCTGCGGCGGCGACGATCGCGAAGTCCGGCGGCACCCCGCTGGCCGTGGCGGACGGCGCGCGGGTCCTCGGGCTCGTGCACCTGAAAGACATCGTCAAGGGCGGTCTCAAGGAGCGCTTCGCGCTCTTCCGCGGGATGGGCCTCAGAACGATCATGATCACGGGAGACAACCCCCTCACCGCGGCCGCGATCGCCGCGGAAGCGGGGGTCGACACGTTCCTCGCCCAGGCGACGCCCGAGACGAAGCTGAGGCTCATACGGGACGAGCAGGCGAAGGGAAAGCTCGTCGCGATGACGGGCGACGGCACCAACGACGCCCCCGCCCTCGCCCAGGCCGATGTCGCGATCGCGATGAACACGGGGACGCAGGCCGCCCGCGAGGCGGGGAACATGGTCGATCTCGACAGCAATCCAACCAAGCTCCTCGAAGTCGTCGAGGTCGGAAAGCAGCTCCTGATGACGCGCGGGTGCCTCACCACGTTCTCGATCGCGAACGACGTCGCGAAGTACTTCGCGATCCTCCCCGCGATGTTCATGACGGCCTTCCCGCAGATCGCCCCGCTGAACGTCATGCGCCTGGCGAGCCCGCCGAGCGCGATCCTGTCCGCCGTGATCTTCAACGCGCTCGTGATCGTGCTGCTCATCCCGCTCGCGCTGCGTGGCGTGCGCTACCGGCCGCTTCCGGCCGCGACCCTGCTCCGCCGCTCGCTCCTGATCTACGGCGTCGGAGGCGTCGTCACGCCGTTTCTCGGGATCAAGCTCATCGACTTGGTCCTCGTCGCGCTGGGCCTGTCATGAAGACGATCTGGGTCGCCGTCCGGATGACGCTCGCGACGATCGTCCTGACGGGCCTCGTCTACCCCCTGGCCGTCACCGCCGTCGCGCGCGTCGCGTTTCCCCGGCGGGCTTCGGGGAGCCTCGTCGAGAGCCGGGGCCGCGTCGTCGGCTCCGCGCTGATCGGCCAGCGGTTCACCGGCCCCGGATACTTCCAGCCGCGCCCCTCGGCCGCCGGAGACGGGTACGATGCGGCGGCGTCCTCCGGATCGAACCTGGGGCCGACCTCGAAGGCCTTGCGCGATCGCGTCGTCGCCGAGGTGGAGCGATTGCGGCAGGCGAACCCGGAGGCGCCGCGGGAGGTCCCGATCGACCTCGTGACCGCCTCCGGAAGCGGCCTCGACCCGCACATCTCCCCGGAAGCCGCGGAGTGGCAGGTGCCGCGCGTGGCGCGCGAGCGCGGGGTCGATCCGGCGCGGATCCGCGCGCTCGTCGCGGCCCGCACGGAAGGACGCACGCTCGGCCTCCTCGGCGAGCCGCGGGTCAACGTCCTGCTCCTGAACCTCGACCTGGACCGGGAGCCCGGAGCCTCCTAGACGGAGTCGGGATCGCCCGGCATTGTCGGCGGTCGGCCCCCGAACTATTTGGCCGTTCCTACGAAACTCGCCCTTGCCTTCGAAAGCGCGAGACGTACATCACACGTCTCAATGACGCGAGGCGTCCCCCGGCGACCTCGCAGGAGGCTCCACCGATGTTGCGCTCCCCCCGCGCTCTCCGGCTCGCAATAGCGCTCTTCTTCCTGCTCGCCGTTTCGCCCGGCGCTCGCGCGCTGATCCACACGGGCGGCGTGACCACGGGCACGATCGCCGGCGTCGACGTGTACGACACGACGAATCCCGCGAGCCCCGTGCTGACGGATCAAACCGAGACTCTGTCGCCGACGGGCGCGTTCACGCTCGTCCACGATTCGCTGTTCGTGGCGACCGGGCTCAACGTGCGCCGGTACGACAGCCGCGACATCTCGGGACCCGCGCTCGGCACCTGGGCGGCGGGAAGCCAGGTCCTGGCACTCGCGGACGGCCCGCAGCGCGGCCTCGTGCTCGTCCTCGATTCGTCGCAGCTCTCGCTCGTCCGGTTCCCGGACGCCGGCGCGCCCGTGCTCGTCTGGTCGATGCCGATCGACGAGAGCGCCGCGGGATCGAATCCCGGACGGATCGTGCTCCGCGACGGCGGCCGCGCCTATGTCGCCGACGCCTCGATCCCCGGCATCCGGGTGATCCTGGTGGACCCGCTTCAGGCGCCCGTGACGCTCGCGACCTACGCGAGCCCGGACGGCGTCATCCACGATATGTCGCTCTGGGGCGGGCGGTTGACGCTCGCGACGGACGCCGGCGTGACGGTCGTCGGCGTGACCGGCGCGGACCAGCCCACGCTGTCCCGCCTCGGGTTCCTTCCCACGAGCCAGCCGCCCTCGCGCGTCGACGCGAACTCGCGGTACGCGCTCGTCGGAAACGGCCAGGACGTCACGGTCGTTGACGTCGATCCCGCCAGCGCCGGGTTCCTTTCCGGCACACTCGATCAGTGGCATGCCGCGTCGAGCGTTGATGCCGTGCGCCTCGACAAGGCCGACCGGGCCTACGTGCTCCTGCCCGGCGGGTACGAGATCCTGGGGGTTGGGTCGTTCGGGGGCCGGTAGGCGGCCCGGCCCGCGTCCATGAAGGGCGCGGGCCGGCCCGTCATCGGTTCCCCCTCACGTCGTACTCGAAGTCGGTCCCCGGCACCGCCTGCGGATCGTCGTAAGCGAACCCCGTCAGCGTCGCGATCGGCTGGAACGCCCCGATTCCGCGCGGCCTACGATAAAGGGTGTAGCTCGACGGCGGCGACGCCTCTCCCCACGGCGGCGCGGTCCAGCTGATGTGGAGGCCGATCGAGATCCGGTCCACCTTCAGCGTCGCCTGTCCGATCGCCTGAGAGCTGTTGAGCTCCTCGGTCTCGCACTGGGCCGTCACGCACTGGTCGAACGTCCTCCCCGGATTCGCAAGCAGGGCGTTCGCATCGTCGATCGACTGGCCGGCGTACGTGTGATTGGTGCAGGACGACTGGATCGGCTGGCCGAGGAGCAGGCCGCCCCGGCAGTGGTTGAGCAGCGCCCCCATGAGCTGCGACTCGGCCTGCTTGCACTTGTCGCTCGAGTCGTCGAAGTGCATCACCGTGCAGATGTCGCCGACCGACTTGACCCACGCGAAATCGGACCAGTCGTTGACGCAGTCGGCGTTGGCCTGGGTGAGCTGGTCGCCCGGGAACGGGGCGTCGCACAACCGCTTGAAGTACCCGATCGTCCGGATCTCGGAACAACCGCCGGCAGGGAAGGGGCCGCCGACGCAGACTCCGCCGCTGCACTGGTCGCCGATGGTGCAGATGACGCCGTCCTCGCAGGCGACGGAGTTGTTCGTGTGCGTGCACCCGGTGGACGGGTTGCAGCCGTCGTCGGTGCATGCGTTGTGATCGTCGCAGACCGTGGGCGAGCCGCTCACGCACACGCCCGACTGGCAGGCGTCGCCGCTCGTGCACGCGTTCCCGTCGCTGCACGCGGTGCCGTTCGCCTTGGCCGGGCTCGAGCACGCACCGGTCGCGGGATTGCACGCGCCGGCGGAATGGCACTGGTCGCTCGCCGTGCAGGTCACCGGGCTCGACCCGGTGCACGTCCCGGACTGGCAGGTATCGGTCTGCGTGCACAGGTTCCCGTCGTCGCACGCCGTTCCGTTCGGCTTCACGGGGTTCGAGCACGTCCCGGTCGCCGTGCTGCACGTTCCGGGCAGGTGGCACTGGTCGCTCGCCGTGCAGGTCACCGGGCTCGACCCGGTGCACGTCCCTGACTGGCAGGTATCGGTCTGCGTGCAGGGGTTCCCGTCGTCGCAGATCGTCCCGTTCGCCTTCGCCGGGCTCGAGCACGCCCCGGTCGCCGGGTCGCACGCGCCGGCGGAGTGGCACGAATCGCTCGCGGTGCAGGAGACGGGGTTCGATCCCGTGCACGTCCCCGACTGGCAAGTGTCGGTCTGGGTGCAGGCGTTCCCGTCGTTGCACGACGAGCCGTTCGCCTTGGGCGGATTGGAGCAGGAGCCCGTAGCGGGGTTGCAGGCCCCGGCGTCGTGGCACTGGTCGCTCGCCGTGCAGGTGATCCCGTTCGACCCCGTGCACGTTCCCGACTGGCAGGTGTCGGACTGCGTGCACGGGTTGCCGTCGTCGCAGGTGGTCCCGTTCGGCTTCGCCGGGTTCGAGCACACGCCGGTCGTCGTGTCGCACGTTCCGGGCAGGTGGCACTGATCGCTCGCCGTGCACGACACCGGGTTCGATCCCGTGCAAGCTCCGCCCTGGCAGGTGTCGGACTGCGTACAGGCGTTTCCGTCGCTGCACGACGTCCCGTTCGGCTTCGCCGGGTTCGAGCAGACACCGGTCGCCGAATTGCACGTCCCCGCGTCGTGGCACTGGTCGCTCGCCGTGCACGTCACGGGATTCGACCCGGTACAGACTCCCGACTGGCAGGTGTCGGTCTGGGTGCAGGCGTTCCCGTCGTTGCACGACGCGCCGTTCGCCTTTGGAGGATTCGAGCAGACTCCCGTGGCGGGATTGCAGGCGCCCGGGTCGTGACACTGGTCGCTCGCCGTGCAGACCGTCCCATTCGATCCGACGCACGTCCCCGCCTGGCAGGTGTCGGTCAGCGTGCACGGATTGCCGTCGTCGCAGGCGGTCCCGTTCGCCTTCGTCGGGTTCGAGCAGACGCCGGTCGACGGGTCGCACGTGCCGGCGACGTGACACTGGTCGCTCGCGGTGCAAATCACCGGGTTCGATCCCGAGCAGGTCCCGCCCTGGCAGGTGTCGGTCTGCGTGCAAGCGTTTCCGTCGCTGCACGCCGTGCCGTTCGGCTTCGCCGGGTTCGAGCAGCTCCCCGTCGCGGGATTGCAGACGCCGGCATCGTGACACTGATCGCTCGCCGTGCAGGTCACCGGATTCGAGCCGGTGCAGGTCCCGGACAGGCACGTATCGGTCTGCGTGCACGCGTTCCCGTCGTTGCACGCGCTCCCGTCGGCCTTGGCCGGGTTGGAGCAGGTGCCGGTGGCGGGATCGCACGTGCCCGCGACGTGGCACTGATCGCTCGCCGTGCAGGTCACCGGATTCGAGCCCGTGCAGGTTCCGGTCTGGCAGGTGTCGGTCTGGGTGCACGCATTCCCGTCGTCGCAGGCGGTCCCGTTGGCCTTCGAGGGATTGGAGCAGACCCCGGTCGCCGGGTTGCAGGTGCCGGCGGTGTGGCATTGATCGGTCGCCGTGCACGTCACGGGATTTGCGCCGGTGCAGGTGCCGCCCTGGCAGGTATCGCTCTGGGTGCAGGCGTTCCCGTCGCTGCAGGCCGTTCCGTCCGGCTTCGCCGGGTTCGAGCAGGTTCCGGTCGCCGGATCGCACGTCCCGGCGTCGTGGCACTGATCGCTCGCGGTGCAGCTCACGGGGTTCGATCCCGTGCAGAGCCCCGCCTGGCAAGTATCGGTTTGGGTGCAGGCGTTGCCGTCGTTGCAGGCCGTTCCGTCCGGCTTCGCCGGGTTCGAGCAGATGCCGTTGGCGGGATTGCAGGTGCCCGCGACGTGGCACTGATCGCTCGCCGTGCACGTCACCGGATTCGTGCCGGTGCACGTTCCCGACTGGCAGGTGTCGGTCTGCGTGCAGGCGTTCCCGTCGCTGCAGGCCGTTCCGTTCGCCTTCGAGGGATTCGAGCAGACCCCGGTCGCCGGGTTGCACGTCCCGGCGTCGTGGCACTGGTCGAGCGGCGTGCACACGACGGGGTCGGTGCCCGTGCAGACGCCGGCGACGCATACGTCGCTCCGCGTGCAACCGTTGCCGTCGTTGCAGGTCGTTCCGTTGGCGACGTTGGTGTGAACGCATCCCGCCACCGGGTCGCAGGTATCGACGGTGCACGGATTCGAGTCGTCGCAGTTCAGGGGGGTCCCGGGGACGCACGCGCCGGAGACGCAGGTCTCATGGCCGTTGCAGACGTTCCCGTCGTCGCACAGGCCCGTGCCTTCGTCGATCTGACCGTCGCAATTGTTGTCCTTCCCGTCGCAGATCTCGGGACTGCCCGCGCCGACCGAGACGGTCGCCTGCGCATTGACGGCCGGGACGTTGACCGCGGCGGCGACCGCCGTGTTGGTGAACGGCGCGGTGGCGCACGTGGGGGCCGCATTGCTCGAGATCTGGACCGTCACGGATTTGCTCGGGGGCAGACGGGGAATCGTGATGTGGAGCGGGTTCGTCGTCACGACCGACCAGGTGACCCCCGGGTCGTCCGAGGAGACCTGGATCGTGATCCCGGTGAACTGGGACGGAAACGCCGTGTCGTCGATCGTCATCCCCTTCGCGGAGACGAGGCCGGTGTTCTTCACCGTGATCGTGTGGACGACGCTCGACGTCGTGTTCGCTGGCAGCACGGCCGGGGCGACGGTCTTCGTGACGGAGAACGTCGTGTACGGGAGGAACGTGCAGTTGATGTGGTCCTTGTTGTACTGGTTCGCGTCCGTAGCAGTGGCCGGGAAGAACAGACAGTCGCCGAGGTCAGCGGACGACGAGATGATGCCCTTCGCCACCAGCACCGCGACCGGAACGGCGAAATCGACGAAGTAGTCCGGGTCACCGCCGAAGTTCGAGCCGTCGGTCGCGACGGCGACGCGCGCGAGCGGCGTCGTGTTCACCGTCGTCGGTCCGGCGAAGTCGTACCGCTGCGCGTAGAGGCGCGTCTCCGACGGGTCGTTGAACGTCGGGTTGAACGAGATGTTCACGGCCGGGTCGTTCTTCCAGACTTCGACGGTGTCCCCCGCCTGGCCTCCCGAATTGCCGTAGTCGTCCGGCGCTCCCTTGCCGTTGAGCGAGAGCTCGAACTGGTACTGGAACGCGTTCCCCGAAGGGACCTGGAGCAGCATGACCCAGGCGGACTGGGCGAAACCGTTCGGCCCGGACGGGTCGCCGTTGACGCGGAAGCGGAAATAGACGTAGGTGTCGTCCCAGGCCATGTACGTCGTCGGGTGCGTCGCGTCGCCCACGATGTCGACGGCGTTCGGGCTCTCATCTCCTGCGGGATCCCCGCCCGTGTCGCAGATCAGGGTCTGGAAGGACACCGCGTCGAAGTCCGGGCTATTCCCCGTGGCGAGTGCCTTCGGCGACGCGCCGACCGACTTCTGGGAGACGTTCGCCGCCGCGAGCCCGTCGGACCAGGCCAGCGCGGACGCCGCCACGGCGATCGCCGCGGGCAGACAGAAAAACGCCCCGAGATTCCCGATCGTGCGGAATCGGCCCATGTCGTGCCCCTCTCGCCGCATACCCCAAGGTCCGCAATTCGCGGACTGCACGGCGGGGGCGGAATCTAGGTTCCGGAAATGGGAGCGGCAAGGAAGGGGGAGCGCGAGGATCGGCCGGCGGGGTTACCAGTCCTTTCGGTACCCCAGGCCCCAGCTCTTGTGCGTGGCATCGTAGTAAGGAGTCATGCGGCTGTACCAATCGCCGCCGTGCAGCCCCTGCTGGGCCATCACGGCCTCGCCGATGCTGTGGCCGAGCGTGGCGCCGAAGATGACGTCCGAGGGGAAATGCTGGCCGAGGGCGACCCGGGCGACGCCGATCAAGCCCGCGGTCCCGTAGGCGACCCACGGGACCCACTTCTCCTTGCGGTACTCCTCCGCGAAGACGGTGGAGATGGAGAACGCGACCGCGGCGTGCCCCGACGGGAACGAGCCGCTCCGGGGCTGCCCGTACTGGAAGAACTGCCCGTGGCTGTCGGGGCCGGGGCGCACTCGGGCCGCGACGGTCTTGAGGGCGATCGTCCAGAGTCCCACGTCCATCAGCGCCTCGCCGGACAGACTCGCCGTCTCGGCGAGATGGTCGTTTTCCGCATGGCGCGAGGACAGGTACGTGATGCCGAGCGCCGCGGCGATGACCGGAGCGTTTCCGAGCGTCGTCAGCCTGTGCGCGGCGGTGATCTGGCCGTTGTTCCTGTCCATCATGAACTCGGTCTGGCTGCGCGTGTCGATCCCCTCGTGCGGGCCCTGGTCGGACGTCGCGGCAAGCACCAGGGCGCCGAGGAGGGGCCCCGTGAACCAAGGACGCTTGACCTCTTGCGGGAACCAGTCGACGACCAGGAACTTCTGGTCGTAAGCGAAACGCTTGAAGATGTTCGTCCGCCAGTACGGCTTGTCTTGCTCGGGCTCGCCGGACTTCGCCGACGCGCGGAGAGGGACCGCGACGGCGAGTGTGACGAGAATGGCGAGAGGGAGCAGGCGCGATCGTGGCCGGGGGGAATCCGTCGTCATCCGTCCTCCAGGGTAAACCCTACTCCGGTTTCGCCCCGACGCAAGGGACCCCTCCGGCATGCGCGGAATCCGCGCCGCGGCGGGGCAACCGGGGGATAATGCGCGGACGCGCATGGACTGGCTGACGAGTTACCGCAAGGAGTGGCTGAGGCCGGACGTCCTCGCGGGGCTGACGACCGCGGCGGTGGTGATCCCCAAAGCGCTGGCCTACGCCACGATCGCCGGCCTCCCGGTCCAGGTCGGGCTGTACACGGTCCTGGTGCCGATGGCGGTCTATGCGCTCGTCGGCACGTCGCGCGTCCTCTCCGTAAGCACGTCGACGACGCTGGCGATCCTGGTCGGCGCGGAGCTCGCACAGGTGGCCTCGGGCGCGGACGCGGGCGCGCTGATCGCGGCCTCGGCCGCGATCTCGTTTCTGGCCGGCATCATCCTCGTCGCCGCGGCGCTCCTCCGGCTGGGCTTCGTCGCGAGCTTCATCTCGGAGCCGGTCCTCATCGGATTCAAGGCCGGCGTCGGGCTGGTGATCGTCGTCGACCAGATCCCTAAGCTCCTCGGGATCCACTTCCACAAGGGGACGTTCCTGTCCAACGTCGGATCGATCGTCGCGGGGCTCCCCCGCACTTCGGGCATCACGCTCGCCGTCGGAGCGATCATGATCGTGCTGCTCGTCGGGATCGAGCACTTCTGGCCCAAGCTTCCGGCTCCCCTGTTCGCCGTCGGAGCAGGAATCGCCGGGACGGCGCTGCTCGGCCTGAGCGCCCGCGGCGTCGAGACCGTCGGCGACATCCCCCGGGGCGTTCCCTCCCTCCACATGCCCGACGTCTCGATGTTCCACACGCTCTGGCCCGCGGCCGCGGGGATCGCGCTGATGAGCTTCACCGAGACGATCGCCGCCGGCCGCGCCTTCGTCGCGAGCGGGGAGCCCACGCCGAAGCCGAACCGGGAGCTGCTGGCGACCGGGCTCGGCAGCGTGTGCGGGGCCTTCTTCGGCAGCATGGCCTCGGGCGGCGGCACCTCGCAGACCGCGGTCAACCGTCTCGCCGGGGCGCGGACCCAGGCGGCGTCCCTGGTGACGGCCGCGATGGCCCTGGTCACGATGCTCTTCCTGGCGCCGGTGCTCGGCCTGATGCCCGAGGCCACGCTCGCCGCCGTCGTGATCGTCTACTCGATCGGGCTCATCAGCCCCCAGGACTTCCGCGGGATCCTGCGGATCCGCCGGATGGAGTTCGTCTGGGCGATCGCGGCGTTCGTCGGCGTCGTTGCGCTCGGGACGCTGAAAGGAATCCTGGCTGCGATCGTCATCTCGCTCGCCGCGCTCGCGTATCACGCGAACAACCCCGAGGTCAGCGTCCTTTCCCGCAAGCGCGGGACGAACGTCTTCCGCCCGCGCACGGCGGAGCATGCCGACGACGACTCGTTCCCGGGGCTCCTCCTGCTCGCCGTCCGGGGATCGGTGTTCTTCTCGAACGCCGGAACGGTCGGGCAGAAGATCCGGCCGCTCATCGACGCGGAGAAGCCGAAGGTCGTCGTCCTCGACCTGAGCGGCGTGCCCGACCTCGAGTACACCGCGCTGAAGATGCTGATCGAGGCCGAGGCGCGCGAGCGGGAGCACGGCGTCCGGGTCTGGCTCGCGGCGCTCAATCCCGGAGTGCTCGAGGTCGTGCAACGCTCCTCGCTCGGGGAGACGCTCGGCCGCGACGGGCTGCACTTCAACCTGGAATCCGCGGTCGCGCACTATCTCAAAAGGTGAAGGCGGCGATCAGCACGTAGGTCGGGCTCTCCCAGCCGAGATTGAACACGTACCCCGTGAGGTCGACCTTCGCGACCGTGAAGCCGGCGAGGAATCCGCGCTGGATCGAGAGCCCGGTCTCGTACGCGCGCGTCCGCTGCGCGGCGAGCCCCAGCCGGCACCAGGAGACCGGCCGCCCGGAGGCTTCGGTCCAGTCATAGAGGAAATCGCCGGAACGGTCGTGGACGTCGATGTAGTACTCCCCCTCGCTCGCGAATTCGAACCAGGCGCGGCTCGCCGTCACGCGATACCCGGGGGCGACGCCCTCGAGGTCCCCGAAGACCACGCCCCCCATGACGGTCGCGTTGAACTCCCACTTGGTCCCCGCCGAGAAGTTCGCTCCGCCCCAGAGCGACGCGGTGCGCGGCGCCTCGTAGGCGTACCGGGCCTCGAGATGCACCCGCTTGGAATCGGCGGAGACGTTCGGATTGAAGAGGTTGGAGGCGTCCGGAATCGCATAACCGGCGGCCCAGACCGCGTACTCCCATTCCGCGGCCGGCTCCTCGGCGCGCGCGGGACCGAGGCAGACGATCGCCGCGACCGCCCCGATCGCGAGCGCGCGCCCCACGGTCATCCGCCGAGCGCGATGATGATCGCGACGAGCACGAGACCCAGCACGAGCATCCCGAGCCCCATCATCCACCCGCGCGCGCCCATGTACCGCCCGAGAGAATGTCCCAGAAGAAAGAGCATGACGAGCGCGACGGCGTTCGAGGCGCGCAAGGCCACGGCCGGGTCGTGGACCACCAGGAACGGGATCGCGACGGGGAAGGTCGAGAGGAAGACCAGCAGGAAGATCGCTCCCGCCGCCAGGAAATCCACGCGGCGCAGCGGGGTGCGCCTGTCCGGCTCGGGCGTCGCGGACAAGCCCGCGCGCAGCTTCTCCAGGTCGGCGGGGCCCATCAGCGCGGCAATCCTCGGGGGGAGCGCTTCCGCGATGATCCGGTGCGCGGCCGCCGGGTCGCGGGACGCTTTCACCTCCCGCAGCAGATGGAGGTTCCGCGCGCGCAGCGCGATCGACGCGAGGACGTACATGACCGCGTCGACGAGGCCCCAGGCGAAGTTGCACCCGATCGCGCCGATGAGCATCGTGCGCACCTCCGCATGACCCTCCGCGGTGATGCTCAGCGTGCCGGTGAACGTGAGCACCATGAGGAGGCCGAAGAGCACCTCGGAGAACCGCTCCGTGGGATCGAGGATCGGCCGCGGGCGCGCCTCAGCGGGCACGCGGGCCTCCCGGACGCGCCGCGGTCGCGCGCTTCCTCTTCGGTGTCGCACGCGTCGCGGGCACCGGCTCGAACACGAGCGCCGAGAGGCCCGGCAGGCGCAGCGTCAGCGATTGCTCGAAGCCGTGCTCGGGCTCGGGGCCGGTGGCGACCTCGGTCTCCGTCGTGAAGCCGGAGCCGCCGAGCGCCGCCGCGTCGGTGTCGAGCACGAGGCGGTAGCGGCCGGCGGCCGGCGCTCCGATCCGGTAGCGCTCGTGCGGGATCGGCGTGAGGTTGAGGACGACCAGCAGCTCGTCCGTCCCGTCGGTACGGACGTACGCGAGGACCGAGTTCTTCCGGTCCCGGCAGTCGATCCACCGGAACCCGTCGGGATCGTGATCGTGCCGCCAGAGGCAGGACCGCTCGGCGTACAACCGTCCCAGCCGCTCGATCAGCTCCCGGATGCCCGCGCGCGAGGGATCCGAGGCGAGGTGCCAGTCGAGCGAGCGCTCCTCCGACCACTCCGAAAGCGGCGCCAGCTCGGTCCCCATGAACAGGAGCTTCTTCCCCGGCCGCGTCCACATGTAGGCGAGCAGCGTGCGCAGGTTCGCGAGCTTCTCCGGCATCGGCCCCGGCATCTTGCCGAGGAGCGAGCCCTTCATGTGCACGACCTCGTCGTGCGAGAGCGGGTTGATGAACCGCTCGCTGTACTCGTAGATCATCGCGAAAGTGATCCGGTCGTGGACGTGGAATCGCCCGATCGGATCGGTGGAGAAGTACGCGAGCGTGTCGTGCATCCACCCCATGTTCCACTTGAACGTGAACCCGAGGCCGCCCTCCTCCGGGGACTTTGTCACCGCGGGCCACGCCGTCGATTCCTCGGCGATCAGGATCGCGCCGGGGGCCTCCTCGCGGACCGTGGTGCTCAGACGCCGGAAGAAGGCGAGCGCGTCCAGGTTCTCCCGCCCTCCGGCGCGGTTGGGGATCCACTCCCCCGCCTTCCGGCTGTAATCGAGGTAGAGCATCGAGGCGACGGCGTCGACCCGCAGGCCGTCGACGTGGAACTCGCGGAGCCAGTAGAGGGCGTTGGCGATCAGGAACCCGGAAACCTCGCTCCGCCCGAGGTTGAAGATGAGCGTCCCCCAGTCGGGGTGCTCCCCCAGGCGCGGGTCCTCGTGCTCGTACAGCGCGGTGCCGTCGAACCGGCGCAGCGCGAAATCGTCCTTCGGGAAGTGCGCCGGAACCCAGTCCAGGAGCACGCCGATGCCGTGCCGGTGGCAATGGTCCACGAAGAACCGGAAGTCGTCGGGAGATCCGTGCCGCGAGGTCGGCGCGTAATAACCGGAGACCTGGTATCCCCACGAGCCCGAGAACGGGTGCTCGGCGACCGGCATCAGCTCGATGTGCGTGAACCCCAGCCGCCTGACGTGCTCGACGAGGCGCGGGGCGATCTCGCGATAGGTGAGGACGCGGTTCCCCTCCTCCGGCACGCGCGCCCACGAGCCGAGGTGCACCTCGTAAGCGGCGAGCGGGAGCACGGCCGGGTCCGCCTTGGCGCGCGCCGCCATCCACGCATCGTCCCCCCACGCATGAGTCGACACGGTCACCCGCGACGCGGTGCGCGGCGGGATCTCCATCGCCCGGGCCATCGGGTCGGTCTTGAGGCGCAGGGCCCCCTCCCGCGTCTTGATCTCGAACTTGTAGACCACACCGGCGCCCAGGGCCGGAACGAACAGCTCGAACACTCCGGAATTCCCGACGCGGCGCATCGGGAACAATCGGCCGTCCCACCGGCAGAAATCCCCGACGACCGAGACGCGGCGCGCGTTCGGGGCCCACACCGAAAACGACACGCCCGGGACGCCATCGACGGTGCGCTCGTGCGCGCCGAGCACCTCCCAGAGCCGGCGGTGCGTCCCCTCGTGGAAAAGATGGAGGTCGACCTCGCCGACGGTCGGAAGGAAGCGGTAGGGATCGTCCCGCTCCCAGGCGGCGCCGCTCGGGAACTCGAAGCGCACCCGGTAGGGAAACGGCGGCAGGAGCGCCGGAACGTGGGCCTCGAAGATCCCGAGGCCCAGGGAGGCGGCGGGGTACGGTCGGCCGTCGACGATGACCTCGCAGGCCGACGCGTCGGGATGGAGCGCCCGCACGATCGTTCCGCTCGTCCCGCCCGCCCCCTCGCGATGAGGTCCGAGCAGCCGGTGCGGCTCGTCGTGATCCCCCGCGGCGAGGCGCGCGAGGTCCGCGGTGTCGCGTGAGGCGTGTGTCGGGCGAGGCAACTCGAAAGGCCTCCGACGGGCGCTTGTGGCCGGCGCCCGACCGGGGAATAATCCCCCGCTTCCGCCAGGAAGCCAACCCCGTCGAGGAGAACGACGATGCCCTTACGCTCCGCCCTGCTCGCCCTTGCGATCGCCCTCCTGCCCGCGATCCCGCCGGCCGAGGCCGCCGGCGGCCCGACCAAGCTCCTCCGGTTTCCCGACGTGTGGGGAGACCAGGTCGCCTTCTGCTACGCGGGGGACATCTGGAAGGCGTCGATCCGCGGAGGCCCGGCGGTCCGCTTGACGGCGCACCCCGGCGTCGAGGTGTTCCCCCGGTTCTCCCCCGACGGGAAGTGGATCGCCTTCACCGGCCAGTACGACGGGGACGAGCAGGTGTACGTGATCCCGTCCGACGGCGGCGAGCCGAAGAAGCTCACCTTCTATCCGGCGGACGGTCCTCTCACGCAGCGCTGGGGGTACGACAACATCGTCTACGGCTGGACCCCCGACGGGACGTCGATCCTCTTCCGCTCGCTGCGCTTCGGCTACCCCGAGCACCCCGGCCAGCTCTACACGGTCGCTCGCGACGGAGGCCCGGCGATCCCGCTTCCGATGCCGCGGGGTGGCGCCGCCGATTTCTCTCCGGACGGCAAGCGCCTCGTCTACTCCCCGCTCTGGCGCGACTTCCGCAACTGGAAGCGGTACCAGGGCGGCTGGGCGCAGGACCTGTACATCTACGACCTCGCCACGAACAAGACGAAGGTCATCTCGCCGACGAAGCGGACCGAGCGCGACCCGATGTGGATCGGCGATGCGATCTACTTCGTCTCCGACCGGACCGGCACGTTGAATCTCTTCCGGTACGACATCAAGACCGAGCAGACCACGCAGCTCACCAAGAGCGACACCTGGGACGTGCGCTGGGCCTCCTCCGACAACAAGGACGCGATCGTCTTCGAGGAGGGAGGCGAGCTGCACGTCTACTCGATCGCCAGCGGCCAGGAGCGGAAGATCGACATCACGGTGCCGACCGACGGCCTGTGGGACCGGCCCAGCCGCGTGGCGGCGGGATCGCTGATCGAGGATTTCGATCTGTCGCCGGGCGGGGAGCGGGCTCTTTTCTCCGCGCGCGGCGACGTCTTCACGGCGCCGGTCGAGAACGGGCCGACGCGCAACCTGACGCGCACCTCCGCGGCGCACGACCGCTCCGCGGCGTGGTCGCCGGACGGGAAGCGGATCCTCTTCATCTCCGATGCCTCGGGGGAGGAGGAGCTCTACCTGGTGCCGCAGGACGGCTCGGCGAAGCCGGTCGCGCTGACGAGCGGGCACACGACGCGCCTGTACCATCCGGTCTGGTCCCCCGACGGGAAGCGCGCCGTCTACTCCGACGTGGAAGGGCGCATCTTCGTGGTCACCGTCGACGGCGGCAAATCGGTCCAGATCGCCGACGAGCGGAACGGCGAGGCGACCGACTACGCCTGGTCCCCGTGCGGCCAGTGGCTCGCGTTCTCGCTCTCCACGCCGAGCACGAACCGGGCGATCTACATCTGGGGCGTCGCCGACGGGAAGGTGCGCCAGGTCACCGAGGGGTTCTTCGGCGAGCACGACGCCTGGTGGGACCCCGACGGGCGCTACCTCTGGTATCTCTCCGAGCGCGAGTTCCAGCCGCAGATCTCGAGCATCGAGTGGAGCTTCGCGACGAACCGGATGACCTCGATCTACGCGCTGACGCTCCGCAAGGACCTCCCGAGCCCGTTCGCCCCGAAATCCGACGAGGTGAAATCCGACGAGGAGAGGAAGAAGGACGAGAAGTCCGGGGACGACGCCAAGGCCGACAAGAAGGACGAGAAGAAGGACGACAAGAGCGCGGACAAGAAAGACGAGAAGAAGAAGCCCAAGGAGCCGACCAAGATCGACTTCGAGGGCCTGGGAAGCCGCGTCGCCCGGGCGCCGATCGAGGCGGACAACTACTTCGGCCTGACCGCGACCAAGGAGTACCTCTTCTACGTGCGCGGCGGCTCTGCCTACTACGGGCGCTCGTCGGAGGCGAAGCCCGACCTCCGCGTCTACGACCTCGACAAGCGCAAGGAGACGACGCTGGTCGAGAACGTCGGCGGCTACGCTCTCTCGCTCGACGGGAAGAAGGTCCTCGTGCAGGTCGATGGGGCCTACGCGCTCTACGACGCGACGCCGACCGGGAAGGATTCCAAGAAGACCGTCTCGACGGCCGACCTCTTCGTCGACCGAAACCCGCGGGAGGAGTGGCACGAGGTCTTCAACGAGGTGTGGCGCCGGTTCCGGGACTACTTCTACGCGCGGAACATGAACGGGTACGACTGGGCGGCGCTCAAGAAGCAGTACGAGCCGCTGGTCGATCACGTCGGGCACCGCGCCGACCTCAACTACATCATCGGCGAGATGATCGGCGAGCTGAGCTCGGGACACACCTACATCGAGGGTGGGGACTGGAGCCAGCCGGAGCGCGCCCCGGTCGGGCTGCTCGGCGCCCGCATCGACTGGGACGCCAAGGCGGGCCGGTACCGGCTCGGCAAGATCTGGAAGGGGGAGAACGAGGAGCCGCGGTACCGGTCTCCGCTCCGCGAGATCGGGGTCGACGTGCAGGAGGGAGACTTCCTGCTCGCGGTCGACGGGAACGAGTTGTCCCCGCGCGAGGACCCGTATAGGCTCCTCGTCAACCGTCTCGCCAACCCGGTCACTCTGACGGTCGCCAAGAAGGACGACGTGAAGGCGACCCGCGACGTGAAGGTCACCCCCATCAAGGACGAGTCGCCGCTGATCTACCTCGACTGGACGGAGCGCAACCGCGCGTACGTGGCCGAGCGGACCGGCGGCCGGGTCGGGTACATGCACCTTCCGAACATGGGCGGCGACGGCGCCCGCGAGTTCGTCAAGTGGTACTACCCGCAGTCGCGCAAGAACGGCCTCGTGGTCGACGACCGGGCCAACGGCGGCGGGAACATCTCCCAGTGGGTGATCGACCGTCTGAGCAAGAAGCTTCTCGGGCTCGACTACCCGCGCAACGCGGAGGACCCCGGCACCTACCCCGACCGCGTGATGCGCGGCCCGATGGCCTGCCTGATCAGCGAGACGAGCGCCTCGGACGGCGACATCTTCCCGTACATGTTCCGGCTGTCGGGGCTCGGCCCGCTGATCGGGAAGCGCACCTGGGGGGGTGTCGTCGGGATCTCGGGGCACGGCATGCTCATCGACGGCGGGAACGCGTTCGTCCCGCAGTACGCCAACGTCTCGCGGGAAGGCAAGCACGCCGTCGAGGGAGAAGGCGTCTCGCCGGACATCGAGGTGGAGAACGACCCGGCCTCAGAGATCGCGGGGAAGGACCCTCAGCTCGACCGGGCGATCGACGAGGTGTTGAAGCAGCTCGCGAAGGATCCGCACGACCTCCCGCCGAGGCCGGCCGATCCTGTCAAGACGAAACGCGCTGTCGACTAGTGCACTGGGGACACTCTGTTTTTCCTTCCGTCCTGGGATATTCCCTTTCTTCTTGCTCGGCTCCCCGGATACCGCCTCGCTGCGAAGAATAGGGAATATCCCAGGACGGAAGGAAAAACAGAGTTCCCAGTGCACCGAAGTCTCGTTGGTACCGTGAACTTTCGAGAATTGATTCCGGCGGCCGTCGGAGCGAGCGGCCGGTTCTTCCGTTGAAGGCCGCGAGCGACGTCGAGCGAGGCGGCGCGGCGACTTCCCGCCGCACGCCGCCGACGCGTGCCGCAGGAATCGATTTTCGAAAGTTCGCGGGCCGCTAGGCGCTTCCCTGCCGGCGCGCGGCGAGATCGTAGGAGATCGTCGCGCGCAGGCGGTCGATCGTCCCTTCCGCGAGGCGCCAGTGGGCGAGCAGCGAGCGCGTTCCGGGCGGGACGCGCCCGGCCGCCTCGCGCTCCGCGAGCGGGGTGACGAGGACGACCGCGTCGTTCCCGGCCTCGCGCATGGCCGAGCGCATGCGGCCGACGCCGACCGGCCGGATCCGCGCCACCACGTCCGGGGCCGCCCCGAGCTGACCGAGGAAGCGCATGAACACGCTTCCGAACCGCTCGTCCTGGAGCCCGATGACCACGGGGCGCGTCTTCGCCCAGTGAAGGATCCGCTGAGGGAAATCGGGATCGAGCGCAACGCGGTACACGTGCACCCCGTGCGCCCGCGCGGCGTCCTCGACGACCGTGCGATGGCAGTCGGTCGTGACCACCCCCCACACTCCCGCGACCGCGGCGGCGGGGTTCGCGAGGAAGCTGTCGAGGAGGACCGATCGCGGCTCGCCCTTGAGCCCCGAGCGGATGTCGCGCGCGATCATGTCGATCTGCTCGTGATTGCACTCGACGACCGCGAGCGGCAGCCCGGCGAGGCCGCCGTTGAGCGCGTTGTGAACGAACTCGGCGAAGGCGAGCGGCGTCAGCCCGAGGGAGGAGGCTTCGGCGCGGCACCGGTTGAGCGTGTGCAGCAGCGCGTCCTCTCCACGCTCGGGGGCGCGCGGCCGCGCCGCGGGGGCGACGTAGGTTCCGGCCCCGGGCCGCACGTCGAGGAACCCCTCGCGCGCGAGCGCCGCGTAGGCCCTGTGGATCGTCTTCCGGTTCATGCCGGTCATGTCGGCGAGACGCCGGACCGACACGACGCGATCGCCGGGGTGGAGCCGGCCGAGGTGCAAGGAGGTCAGCAGGTGCTCGCGGACTCGCTCGAGTCCGAGAGCGGGTCGCTTCGAAATCGTGGGTGCCATGGGTCAACCTCCGGAGCTTATAAAATACGCCGACTCCGGGATGCCCGCCGCGACTGCTGCGGGTCTGACGCCGCACCCCTCAAAAGTAGACATGGACCTCCGCTGAAACCTCGTCGTCGCCGCTCCCGGCCGCGGAGGCCGGACCGGAACGGGCGCGGTAGAAGACGCGGAGCTGGAGCCCGGGCAGAGGCGTCCAGTCGGTGCCGATCCCCCACTGCGCGAAGCGCGGCTCGGCGTCGCTCGTGTCGAGGTCGTAGGCGCCGGTCCACGCCCGGAGCGTCACCGCCGCCGGAACGGCGAGATCCGCCTCGACATGGCCCGCGGCCCCCTTGCGCTGCGCTCCGCCGGCGTCGACCTCCTGGGTGCGATCGATCTCGGTGAGCACGACCAGGCGGTCGGCGTGGAATCCCCCGAAAACGCCGGCGACCGTGCGCCGGGCGCCGGCGGGCAGGGCATTGTTCGAGATCGAAGCGCCGATGCGGCCCAAGGGGTGGATCCAGGCGGCGGTCGCGACGTACTGCTTCCTGTTGTCCTGCTCCGCGGCGCCGGCCGTTCCATTCGACACCGACGCCGCCGTCATCCAGCGCTCGCCGGACGCGCCGACCTCGAGACCGAGATCCGAGGTCGAGAACGTGAATCCGGTCCCGCGCCGGGTCGCCGCATCGTCGTCCTGGAGCCTCAGGCCGAACGGCAGGAAGATCTTCCCGCCCTTCGCGTAGAACCCGTGCCAGCGCGTGCTGTACATCGCGAACGCCTCGCGGCTGGACGCTCCTCCGGGGGCGACGTGTTCGTCGACGTAGAACTTCAGCCGGTCGGGGATGAGATCGGCGCCGAGATAGAGGTTCGCCTCTGAGATCAGGATCTCGCCCAGGTACGGGCCGCTCTCGGGGAGGTGGCCGACGTAGCCGCCGCGACCGTCGGCGCCGATGCGCACGCGGTCGCCGACCGCGCCGTCGAACAGCTTGGAATCGCCGAGGAGCTTCTTCCACGGCAGCGTCGTGGCCCCGTACGACGCCCCGTACGCGGTGCGCTCCCCGCCGCCCGTGCGATTGACGTGACAGGCATCGCAGTTGAGCCCCGTGCGGATCGCCAGGTACGGTTCGGCGCGCGCGGGGAGCGCGGCGACGGCCGCGAGCGCTGCGAGCGCCACGAGCGGGGAGGTGCCACGGGCGCGCATCAGTTGTTCGGCGCCCCGGCGTCGATCCACTGACGGATCGCGTCGATCTCCGCGATCGTCAGGTACGGTCCCCCGAAGGGCATCCGCTCCCCGGAGATCCGCGGGTCGCCGGACACCTTCATCACGACGTACGAATCGGCCGAGTGCCCGGGGTCGACACGCAGGAACTCCGGCAGCTCGGTCGCGGGAACGCGGACGATGTGGGCGTACGCCTTCCCCTCCGAGAGGTCCATCCCCTGCTGGGGAGCGGCCCCGGCGTGGCAGCCGTCGATCGCGCACTTGGGCGTGAAGATGCCCTGTTGCAGCGACGAGAACGTGGGGCCGGACGGCACGACGGGATTGAGCACGACGCCGTCTCCGCCGCATCCCGTGGCGGCGAGCAGGAGGACGATCACGCTCGCGGCCCTCATCGCGATCCGGCGGGGGCGCGCGGCGTCGCGCGCACCCACGCGACGTACGCGGCGAGCGCCTTCAAGTCGTCGTCCGAGACCCGCTCGCCGTACGCCGGCATCGCGATCGCCTGCTTCTCGAGGAAGGTGCGTGCCGCCGGGTTGGCGCGGAAGCGCTCGCTGATCCCGTTTCGGACCCACTCGCGGAACTCCGCGTCGCCCCGCACGAGATCGGGGTAGTCGTCACCGTCCCACGGCGGGATGTATCCCTTGAACGAGCCGAGGTTGCGCAGCACGCCCCTGCCCTCGGGGCCGTGGCAGCCGAAGCACCCGTTCTTGTAGGCGACCTCCTTTCCGGCGCCGACCGCCTCGTCGGGAGCCGGGCCGAACTGCGACACGGCGAGCACGTAGCCGACGAGGTCGTCCATCGCCGCCGGGCCGATCCGGCCGCCGAACGCCGGCATGCGGATGAGTGCCTTCGGGTCGGGGGAGCGGCCGGGCGGATGACCGTCGGTGATCCACGCGCGCAGGTCCGCTTCGGTCTTGTTCCACATCATCCAGGTGCCGCCTGTCCATCCGGGAACTTCCCCGGACTTCGACCCGAGGTTGGCGATCGGCTGCCCTCCACCCGGACCGTGACACGCGAAGCACCCCGACGCCTCGGCAACCGCGCGCCCACGCTCGGTAGGCGTCCGGCCGGCCGCGCGCCCCTCGCGTGCGCGCCAGGCCAGGAACCCGAGGAGCGCCGCCTCGCCGGCGGCGATGACGAAGAGGACGGCCAGAGCGACGCGCGCTCGACTCATCGCTGGGACCCTCGCGTCGAGGCCGCGCTACTTCGGCGCCGCGGCGACCTTCACGACGAGGAGGATCTTAGCCCCACCCCGCTCCGCGTACGTCCCGGTGACCTGCGCGCGCCGGCCGGCGAACGGCCGGAGCACCGCGTTCGGCGTCTGCGCGTCCTCGACCGCGGCGAGCCACACGAGCTTTCCCGTCCCGTCCTCGACGAGCGCGAGCGGGATTCCTGCGTCGGCGCACTTCTGCGCGCACGCCCGGTGCGACTCGCCCTTGGCCCCCGACTTGATCCAGCACGCCGAGTCCACGATCTCCCCGGTCACCGTGACCGTGTCGTCGGCGGCGAGAGTCACGAGCCCCGCCAGGGCGAGCCCGGCGATCGCGAGCGGGAGGCGTCGCCTCATGGCTCGTTCGTCTGCTTGTTGCGCACCAGGTAGTACTTGGTCGTGGCGCTCGACAGCTCGCCGGTGTCCGTGAACGTCGTTCCGGTGGTCCCGCCGTCGGGGTTCAGCGTCGTCGTCGTGGCGGTCGGGAACAGCGGGTCTCCTGCGGAGTTCTTCGCGACCTTGTACGTCACGTCGCCGGTGACGCCGCCTCCCGTCCAGGAGAGCTTGACCGAGCTGGTCGCGATCACCTTGTCGAGGGTGAGATCGATGGGGGTCGTGACCATCAGCGTGCCGCGCATCGTCCCGGTCGTCGGCGATGCGTGAATACGGCAGTAATACCCCTGGCCGGTTCCGGCCGGGAAGGTCCCCGAATCGTAGAAGCACGTCGCGGTCGGGTTGGCGGCCCCGCTGCTGATATTCCCGGTGTCGTACTGGCATCCGCCGATCGGAGGCGCGCCGCAGGTGGCGTCGTCGGCGCAGCCGGCCCCCGTCGAGCTGTGGGTCACGTTCGCGGCTTTCCACGTGATGCAGTCGCCAGGCTCGATCTTCGGATTCGACGGATCGAAGACGAAATTGACGCCGCTCGAGGTGAGCATGACCGTCGGTGTCCGCGGCGCCGCGCGATTCGCGCACTGCGTCGGGGTGCCGCCGTTCGTGCAGCTCGGGGTCGCGCACACCGACTGCGCGGCCGCGCGCGTGGCGCCCAATGCCATTACGACAACGACGGCCAGGTATCCAAGCGCCTTGACGACTGAGTGTCTCATCGCACCATCCTCTCGAAAGGTCGCTTGAAATTGACGCGACTGCCGGAACCGCGCACCGTCGCACGCGCGACGAGCGGGACGGTTTCGGGAGGGCGCGGCCCGTGTCCCCGTGGGGGGGTCCTATCGGACGGGCAGGTCCGAATTCTCGAACATCTGCTCGGCCGGAACCGTGCGGATCTTCGCCGCCGAGGTGTTCAGGGCGTGGACGGCGATGGCGCGATCCTCCTCGAGCACCGCGGGCTTGGTCTCGCTCTCGTAGGTGATCGGCGACGGCGCATCGGCGGCGAGTGCTACGGCGAGCGCTGCGGCGCCCTCGGGGTCGGCCACGATCGCGACGTGCGCGCCGGCGGTTGCGAGGTGCCGGCGGATCGCCGCGTTGACGTCCTCGACCCGCATCGCGGGAAGGCGCCGCGCCAGCTCGTCGACGAGACTCCCCCGCCCGTAGAACGCGCCGTCCATCGCGTACCCCAGCCGCCGCGAGGGCGTCTGCACCCACAGGCGGCTGTAGTTGAGGACGAAGTCTCGCGTGTCGGCGAAGGCCTGGGGAGTCAGTCCGTCGCGGACGAGCCGCTCGAGCTCGCGCATCGCCTGCCGGAGCGCGAAGTGCGCGTGGGCGGGAGCGACGGGCCGGATCCAGATCGAAAACGCCTGGCGGAGGCGCGGCGTGCTCGGGAGCGGGAACGTGGACATGCCGTCCTGAACGAACGCCTCGACATAGCTGTAGTCGCCGTAGTTGAGGCCGCGGTCGGCGCGCATGGCGTTCATGAGCACGCCGTTGAACGTGCGGTGCTCGCCGAAGTACGAGTTGGCGACGAACAGCGGGTAGAAATCGTCGTCCGCCCGGGTCACCGCGATCGGGAACCCGAGCGAGATCGCCCAAGCGCGGCAGGGCTTCGTGACCAGGAGCACCTCGACGCCGGCAGGTGCTCTGCCGGCCGGGACGGCGGGGCGCTCCGGCCCGCGCTCGGGAAGGCGCGCGAGATCGGCGGCGACGCGGTCGGCGAATCCGTCCGGGACCGCGCCGCCGAGGCCGATCGTGAGGCGGTCCCGCGTGAACCGCTCGCGGTGGAAGGCGATCGCCTCCTCGCGCGCGATCGCGGCGATGCCGGCGACGCTCCCCTCGACCGGACGCCCGTACGGGGATCCGGCGTGGATCATCGCCTCGAGCGTCTCCTTCCCGAGCGACTCGTCGTCGGTGGCGCGCAGCCCGGCGGTCAGGGCGTTCGACTGGTCGTCCCGCATCCTCTCGAGATCGGCGGGATCGAAGCGCGGGGCGAGCACGGCGTCGCGGACGAGCGGGTAGTAATTCTCGAGATGGTCTCGGTGTACGGTGCCGTGGACGACCGTGACCTCGCGGTCGACCTGCACGCCGATCCCGGCGGCCATCGGGTACAGCCGCTCGAGGATCTCGGGATAAGTCAAGCCGGCGGCGCCCCCCTCGACGAGGAGCCCGCCGGTCAACGCGGCGAGCCCTTCGCGCCCGGGCGGGTCGTCGCGCGAGGCTGTTTCGAACTGGAGCCGAATCGTGACGAACGGCGATTCCGGCGAGGGAACGGCGATCCGCTTCATGGCGCGTGCCGGAGCGTGACGACGGTCCGGTTGGACTCGCGGAACGCCTCGGCCGCGGCGGCGCGGACGTCCTCGGCCGACACGCGCGAGAGCGTCTCCTGGGTCTGGTCGATCGATCCGGTCGTGCCCGTGAGCTGCAGGTACGAGCAGACCGTGACGGCGACCTGGTCGGGCGTGTCGAGGCCGGACAGGAACCCGTAACGCAGGCGCGACTTCACCGCGGCGAGGCGATCGGCCGGAAGCGCCGTCGTCGCCGCCCGCTCGAGCGTGGCCTCGATCTCGCGACGGACGTCCTCCACGCGCGTTTCGTCCTTCACCCGGCACACGAGCAGGAACAGGGTCGGATCGCGCCGGTCCTCCGCCCCCGCGTAGGCCCAGTCGATCCACTGCCGCTCGAGGACCAGGTCCGAGTGGAAGCGGGACGTGGGGGCGAACTCCGCCTGGGCCAGCACGTCGAGCGCCCGCCCGCGCGCGGAGCGGGCGTCGAACGCGTCGACGTGGTATGCGAGCGCGACCATCGGAAGCGTCGGCGCGGCCCAGGCCATCGCCGCGGTTCGCTCGGCCGTCTGCTCCGGCTCGACGGGCGTCTCGATGTGCGCGACGCCGGGCTTCCAGACGCCGTAGCGCTTCCGGGCGAGCGCGAAGACGGATTCCGGATCCACGTCGCCGGCGACGACGAGCGCGGCGTTGTCGGGGCGGTACCAGCGCGCGAAGAACATCCGCGAGTAGTCGTAGCGCTGCGGCATCGCCTGGATGTCGGCGAGGAAGCCCATCGTCGTGTGCTTGTACGTGTGCGTCGTGAAGGCGGTGTCCTGCACCTTCTCGAGCAGCGCGTTGATCGGGATCGAGTAGTTCTTGTTGTACTCGCCGAGGACCGCCCCGGCCTCCTTCTGGAACGCCTCGACGCCGTAGGCGAGGTTCATGAACCGGTCGGCCTCGATGTCCATCACCGTGTCGAGGGCCGACGCCGCCGCCGTGACGTGATAGCAGGTCCAGTCGTCTGTGGTGAAGGCGTTCCCGTCAGCGCCGAGGCGCTTCAAGACGTCGTTGTACGCCTCGGGCGTGAAGCGCGGCGTCCCGCGGAACATCATGTGCTCGAAGAAGTGGGCGAAGCCCGAGAGTCCGGGCTCGACCTCGTTCCGGGACCCGGTGCGCACGGCGACGTAGTGCGCGGCGAGGCCGGGCGCGTCCATCGGAACGGCGACCACCTGGAGGCCGTTGTCGAGGACGGTCTCGTGGATCGGATACGGGAAAGCCGCGCGGGCGAACGCCGCGGGCATCAGTGCTTGCGGGGGGACAGCGTCATGCTCATGTCGCGGTTGATGATCTCTCCAGGAGCGGACTCGACCTGGGAGACGTCGGCGAGGATCTCGATCACGCGGTCGAGCACTTTCCGGCCGTTCTCCGGCCGGCGCAGGTCGCGCCCGCGGAACATGATCGTCACGCGGACCTTGTCCCCCTCCTCGAGGAACCGCCGCGCGTGTGAGAGCTTGGTCTCGAGGTCATGTCCGTCGATCGCGGGGCGCAGCTTGAGCTGCTTGACCACGATGCGCGTTTCTTTCTTCCGGGCCTCCCGCGCCTTCTTCGCCGCCTCGAAGCGGTGCTTGCCGAAGTCCATGATCCGCACGACGATCGGGCGGGCCTCCGCCGCGACCTCGACGAGATCGAGGCCAGCTTCCTCCGCGATGCGCCGGGCTTCTTCGAGGGGAACGACGCCGACTTGCTCACCGTCGGCGCCGACGAGACGGACGGGACTGAGGCGGATCTGATTGTTCACGCGAACCTTATCGTCGATGCGGCACCTCCCCTGAAATTGAAAAAACGAAAGTTACCCTTCCCCGTGTCCCAAATAGCATCCTCGAATATACAGCACGATTAGCGCGGGAGGCCATCGGGGGAACGCCCTACACCCGTTTCCGGCCCGCAACCGCGTGCGTCGCGGTGACCACCGTGTGGATGCCGCCGCGGATCAGGAAGTCGCCGACGACCGTCATCCGCTGGGGGCGTACCGCACGAACGAGGTCGTCCAGGATCCTGTTGGTGACGGCTTCGTGAAAATGTCCTTCGTCACGGAACGACCAGAGATAGAGCTTGAGCGACTTCAGCTCGACGCAGGTCTTCGCCGGGACGTACGCGATGCGGATCGTCGCGAAGTCGGGCTGGCCCGTGCGCGGACAGAGGCAAGTGAACTCGGGGCACGTGAACTCGATCGTGTACTCCCGCTCCGGCGCCGGGTTCGGGAACGTCTCGAGGGATCTGGTTGGCTTTGACGGCACGAGAGGCATACTCTATCAGTCGAGGGGATCTCCTGGAGGGATTTCCGATGCGCGCAATCCCGGTGCTCCTCATGACGGCCGCCGCGCTCACCGCAGTCGCGACCGCAGCCGCCGCGACCGGCCACCCGAAGACGAGCGAGCGCTACGCCTACTCGACCTTCCGCGAGCGCACCGACCGCGTCGTGATCTTCGTCGACGGGTACCCCGCCTCCCTCCACCCGAAGGACGGCTACATCCCCGTCCCGGTCGCCGTCGCGGTGTACGCCGGCGGCCGCTCGATACCGGTGAGCCCCGAGACGTTCACCTTGCTCGATTCCGCCGGTCACGAGGTCCACGCCGCGTCGTACCCCGACCTCACGGCGCACTACGCCAAGATGGAGTTCGATCGCACGCTGGTCCGCCAGCACCCGATCGTGATCGGCTCCTACGCCAGCGACCTGTTCCCCATCGGCGGCACGTTCTATCCCCCGTCCGATGACGGCACGCGCGCCTCGCACGTCGAGGTGCCGCCGTTCGCAGTGTTCCGCGATGTCCTCTATTTCCCGATGCCCCCAGGAGGAGTCGAGGGCATGCTGACGCTGCGAACGGCGCTCCCCGACGGCGAGTCGATCGATGTCCGGTTCGTGGCGGACATCGCAGGGACGGGCGAGGCGTATCTCGAGCGTCCCTAGGGCGGACGGCCGACTCCGATAGGCCGGCGTTCGGAACAGAGAACCAATCTGAACGCAGCTGCGTAGCTCAAGGCTGACACGCCATGAGCCATCGAATGAACTTGACCGCCGAGCCCGATCGGTCCATCCATATTAGGCCGACCGGGCGTCGCAGCGTTTGGGGTGTGTCTTTCCAATTACTGTTCGGTGTGAATCATGGCCAAGAATGCAGAGTTTGCAGAAGTGTTCGAGGCTCTTCGAGAGATTCTGCATCGCCAAGCTGGACAGCTCTCCGTTACCGAGGATTCATCGAGCGGCTACTGCCTGGAGGGTGGCCTGCATCCGAAACACAAGAAGCCGATGCCCGTCGCGTGGGTTCGCGTGGGCAGCGGATACGTAAGCTTCCATCACATGGGAGTCTACGCTCATCCTGAATTGCTCAGTGACGTGTCGGAGAAGCTTAGAGGGCGGATGCAGGGCAAGTCGTGCTTCAATTTCAAGACCCTTGATCGGGCGCTCCTTAGAGAACTGGAAACGCTGAGCAGGCGTGCCTTTGACGCTTTCCGCAAGGCGGGGTCCATGCGATGAGCTCAAACCAGCAGTCGCCGAACAACGCGCTGCACGAACGGGAGAGTCAATGACACAACCGAGTCCAGTAGCACTGCACCACACCTGCTTTCTCGTTCGTGATTTGGAAGGCACCGCCCGGAAGCTCGCCGATGCGCTCCGCGTTGGCCCCTGGAATATCTGGACCATCACGGCGGAGTGCAGGGTACACGGACGAACGAGCCCATTGTCGTTCCGCATCGCGCTGGCCACTGTCGGCGGGGGCAGCTTTGAGCTCATTACGCCGCACGGTCGCCGAAGCGTCTTGAACGAGCAGTTGGAGGAGCACGGCGAGGGCTTCCACCACACCTGCCTCGCCTACCCAAGCTTGTCTGCTGTGCAGGAAGCCAAGGCCGAGCTGCAGCGGCAAGGACGAGAGCTGGTGCTTGAAGTCAGCGGTGGGGACGCGTTCGATTTCACGTACGTCCGCTTTCCTGAAATCGGCTCGCTGGTCGAGTTGCTTTACCTCGATCCGGCGAGACTCCCGGCGCCCGAGGCGGTCATTCAACCCAGGTCCTAGAGCCAGCTGCTGCAGCCGCCGCGGCTGAAGCCGCGCGTTAGAGGGAGCCAGGGAATGCCGTCGAAAATCCGGAAGCAGGTCTACGAGCTATCAGTCACAGACTTCGAGCGTCATCCTGTGTGGGAGTTCGCGTTGGACGAGGAAGGCGAGGAGGGCCAAGACGAAGCCACCGTCCGGCCGTTTGATTCAAACGAGGCGTTGGACCCAGGTGCGGGAATGTTCGTGGTACGTGCCGAGTTCACCCTTGCTGACGGCACGATCCTCCCCGGATACCTTACTCCCGGCGTCCAGGGCGATCGGTCAATGGGCACAATCCAGCCGATCGTCCTCACTCCGCAAGGGCAGGTGTTCTTCTGGTACGGCGTCATTCCTCCGGCTGCGGACCGCCTCCGTCAATGCTACGCAAAGATCGGTCGCCAGTCGGGTGCCGTCTTCCCGTGCCGGTTCAAATCAACTGTGGAGCTCGCCGGAGGGCCCGTGGCGGGCACCCTCGGGGGCTTCCAGCACTACCGCTCCTTCAAAGACCAAACCGTAGTTGAAGTCCGGTGACTGTCTAACATGCAGGTCCGGCCCGCCGCTTGATGCCGGCGCTACGCTGGCAGGAACGACTGGTGAGCCACTCAAAGCTCCGCAGGCGCGATCCGACGCGAACCCGGTCCATCGGCCGGTGCGCAAGCGACTCGACTTTGCGCTGGGTTGCGGTGGCGCGCGCGACCGGCGATTCGTTCACATGGCGGAAGGCGGGAAAACACTCTCCGTCCGGACCGGAAGGCATTGCGGCAGATTCCTAGATCGAGAGCCTGGCCGGCGCGGGCCAACGTGACGGTGGGTTAGACTCCGGCTCCCCGATGAACACGGCATCGCCGAGGGCGAATTCAACCGCCACCGCTGTCTCCAGCGCCATCGTCGCCATGGTCTCGTTTCAGCTGGGCGCGACGATGGCGAAGCGACTCATTCCCGCGATCGGCGCTCCCGGCACCACCTCACTCCGTTTGGGAATCTCCGCGCTGATCATGATCGCGCTGCAGCGGCCGTGGCGCTCGGTGCCCTCGCGCGCCGCCTGGCCTGTCATCCTTGCGTATGGCATCTCGCTCGGCGCGATGAACTCGGTTTTCTATCTGGCTCTCCGCACCATTCCGCTCGGTATCGCCGTCGCGCTCGAGTTCACCGGCCCGTTGGCCGTGGCCGTGATCGCGTCGCGACGAAAAGTGGACTACCTGTGGGTCGCGCTGGCGGCCGTCGGGCTCTCGGTCCTGCTGCCGATCACGAAGAGTGGTGCCACGCTGGACGGCATGGGCGTCCTGTTCGCGCTCGCGGCAGGAGTCGGCTGGGCGCTCTACATCGTCTTCGGCCAGAAGGCCGGCCACGCGCATGGCCCCGCCGCGTCGACCTGGGGACTGCTCATCGCGGCGTTCCTCGCCACGCCCATCGGCATCATCGGCGCCGGTCCTCGGCTGCTCTCCCCCGACGTCCTGCCTCTCGGATTCGGTGTGGCCATATTCTCGGGTGGGCTCCCCTACACGCTCGAGATGATTGCGCTGAGAAGGCTGTCCGCCAAGACGTTCGGCACGCTCATGAGCTTCGAGCCGGCGCTTGCGGCAATCGCCGGTGCCATCATTCTTCGTGAGCACCTCACGGTGCTGCAGTATCTGGCCATCGCGGCCATCATCATTGCCTCGGCGGGCGCGGTGGCCGGCGAGAGCGAGCCGGAAGCGAAAGAGGCGACCCGCGCGGACTTCGCTCCCTAGCCCGCGGTTGCCGCACCGGCGCGCGGGTATGTACTATGAATGGGCGCGCGAAGGTGTTGCCATGGCCAGGTTCTCCGCCCTGCTGCTCCTGCTGGCCGCCACGTGGACGGGCTGCGCCGGCGACAATGCGATGACAAGCTCCGGGAGCCCGGGCGCGCCGCAGCCGGCGCTTCGGTGCACGACGCCCACCGACACCTCGGCCACGCTCGGCTCGCCTTTCAACCTGCATTTTGGCGGGCAAGCGGCCATCGTCGGCGAGGACCTGTCGCTCACGTTCGCACAGCTCCTCGGCGACGACCGCTGCCCCCAGGGCGTCGAATGCATCCGGGCGGGCGAAGCGGACGTCGTGATTCGCGTCGCCGATTCGCAGCACCCGCCGGCCGACCTGACGCTCAGCACGGTCGACATTCCGGCCTCGCATGGGAGCTACCACGGTTTCGACGTCCAGCTGGTCCAGGTCACGCCGTACCCCGAGGCCGGCCACGCGCCCACGCCCGAGGCGGACACCTGCGTCCAGCTCATCGTCAGCCGCCAGCGTTGACGACCGAGATCGCCGTGGCCCACGGCAAGGCCCTGCTGGATCTGAAGCCGTGACGGTGTTGGCGATGGCATGACGACGTTGCGCATCAAGATGACGAAGCGACGGGACGGGTCGGTCGTCACGCGCTTCGAGCGGGCCGACGGCACGGCGACGTGGCAGCGCAAGCACGGGCCGCACGCGCGCTTCTTCGCGGTGCACGACCTCGAGCACTACGCGGTCGAGACGACGCTCGCCCACCGGCGGGGCTTCTACGGCTTGGTGGCCGAAGGGTGGAACCTCGGCGACTTCGGCACCCCATGGCCGCGCGGGCCGCTGCCGGCCGACGCGGAGCCTGCGGAGCTGATCGTCGGGTTCCTCGACGGCGAGCGCGCCGGGGGCGTGCGCTGGTCGGCGGCGGAGTTCAACGAGAAGGCGGCCGTGTACTATGCCCAGCACGGGCTGGCAAACCCGCCGACACTCGACGACGAGACACTCGGGCGCATACGGGCGGCAGCACGATCACTGCGTGAGCGGTGGGACGCCGTGGCGGAGGGTGAAACCCTGGAGCTGACGTTCGAGCGCGCGCGGGAATGAGGCATGGAACCGGCCAACATCACTCCGCTTGTCTCGACTCGATAGGGACGCACAACTTCTGACAGAGGAATCGGACTGTTCGCCGTGGTGACCGCGGGAGACGTAGAAAAGCTTGGAGACGGCGAACAAGCAATGCTGCGCCATCGGTTCGGAACGCTCGTGCTCACGATCTTCTGCGCAAGCTGCGCGGCCACTCGCGTTGCGAGTGTTTCGGAGAATCGTCGGCCTGCTGACCTTCGAGTGCGGACTGACACCGAGCTCGCCCGGCGCCTCGAGGCGTTGCGCGGCGAGTCCGGAGTCCCTGGACTGGGGGCGGGCGTCCTGCGCGGCGACGAGCTCGACGTCGCGGTGACCGGCACGCGACGCAGCGATCAGAACGCGCCGCTGGAATCGACCGACGCGTTCCACCTCGGGTCGGATACGAAGGCGATCACCGCGTCCATCGTGGCGCGCCTCGTCGATCGCGGCGTCCTGCGCTGGGACGAGACCCTCGCGCAGGCGATGCCTGATTTTCCGAGCATGGATCCGGCGTTCAAGACGGTGACTGTGGAGATGCTCCTGCGCCACGTCTCCGGGCTGCCGGAAAGCGGGGCGTTCACACCGGAGTTCACCGAAGGGTTCGACGAGCAGTGGCCGCTCGTCCAGCAGCGCGCCTGGATGGCCCGGCGCTTCCTCTCGCGGCCGCCGTCGACCACTCCGGGAGCACGATTCGTCTACTCCAACTACGGCTACCTGATCGTCGGACACATCGTCGAGCGGGCGACCGGGTTGGCGTGGGAGGACCTGGCGCGCCGCGAGGTGTTCGACCCGCTGGGCATGACCGGCTGCGGATTCGGCCCGACGACGACGAGCGCCAAGCCCGACGGCAACTGGGCACACGACGTGAAGGAGGGGCGTTACGTCCCGACGGAAGAGGACAATCCGCCGCTGATCGGTCCCGCCGGCACCGCGTACTGCACCCTGGAATCGTGGGCGCGTTTCGCGCGGGCGCACGCGCATCCCGACGACGGTGGATGGCTCACGAAAGCGTCGATGGCTCACCTGCACGAAGGAATCGCACTCCCCGGTGCCCCGGCCGAAAAGGATATCGGGCTGGGATGGGGCGTGACGAAGACCGATCCCCCGCGACTGACGCACAGCGGCAGCAACGGCTACAATGTTGCCGATATTGTCGTCGTTCCGGCGCGGCATGCCGCGGTCTTGGTGGTTTGCAATGCAGGCGACGAACGAGCGCGCGCCCTCTCGGGGAAGGTTCGGGACCTTCTGGTCGCGCAGGTGCTGGCTGAAGGCGGTGCCTCGGCCCAGCGATGACGGGCGCTAGACCGTGCGGTTCGCGATCGCAGTTCTGCTCGGCTTCGTTCTGGGGTGGGCCGGCGCGCACGCCCTGTTCCTCGGATGGTGGACCCTGGCGCCCTGGGGCGCAGCGGGACTCGCCTTGGGGTATTGGCTGAGGAGCACGCGACCGGCGCTCGCCGGTGCGGCCTACGGCTTCACGCTCTCGTTCGTCTTCATGGCGACTCAGTACACGGGGACGGCCTCGTTGGTCAGTCGAGTTCCTTTCTTTGCCTTGCTCGGGGGTGTCGGTGCGCTTTGTGGACTCGTTCTGGCGGTCATGGGATCTCGACTGCGCGCACTCGTTCGACCCGGAATGACAGCGCAGTAAATGGTGTCTGGCCCGCGCCAGCGCCATCGTCAGGCACGCGGAGGAATGACATGAGAAACATCCGACGGTTCGATACATTCGTTCTCGCGCTCGCCGTGCTCATCGTCTCGGCATCGCTCGCGCTCTCCGGAGAGCCGATGCCGCCGGGCTTCGCTGCGGGAGGAATAAAGAGCGGGCTGAGCCGGTCGCCGGACCTCTACGTGGCCGGAGTCGTGGAAGTGACCGGGCCGCAGCAGTGCAAGGATTCGAAGGACGTCTCCACGTGTACGGCCGATGTGAAGCTCGTCGAGGTGCTCGCGAGCCGCGGGCGGAAGTTCAAGCGAGGTAGCGTCCTGTCCATGTTCGGCGCCGGTGGCGTTGGGGAGCGCTACCTAGCCTTCCTGGTGCCGATGCCTGACAGAAGCGACGTGTTCGGTTCCACGTTCCTGGCGGTCGACGCGTCCGCCGAAGATCGGAATCTCTTCGCCGAGGAGCTGGCGGACGCGGGTTTGAAGCCTGGTGACTAGCTGTGCTTTCTCAGGACGTTGTTCACAGCCCCTAGCTGTTCACCCGGGGCCTTTTCGGAGAAGCTGATGGTGACCAAACCGTCGCAACTTCGAAAAGGAGACCCGGATGAACGCTCACAGTTTGGCCCGGACGACCCCTCTCAGTCGAGCCGTCCTCATCGATCGCGTCCTGAAGGACGGCCGGACGGTCGCACAGACCGCCGCCGCGTTCGGCGGCAGTACGAGGACGGTCCACAAGTGGTTGAGGCGCTATCGACTGGAAGGGGCGGCGGGTCTGTGCGACCGTCCGTCGCGGCCTCACACCAGCCCGGCCCGCATTCGCGCCGAGCGCGAGCAGCTCATCCTCCAGCTCCGGCATTCCCGCCAGACGAGCCCACAGATCGCACGGGGACTCAAGATGCCGACGGCGACCGTCGCGCGTGTCTTGAAACGGGCTGGAGTGCACCGCCTTCGGCTGCTCGAGCCACCGGAGCCGCCCAACCGGTACGAGCGGAAAAGACCCGGCGAGCTGCTTCACTTGGACGTGAAAAAGTTGGCGCGAATCGCCGGTCACGTCGGTCATCGGATTCACGGCGATCGATCCAAACGCATCCACGGCGCCGGCTGGGAATTCGTCCACGTTGCGATCGACGACGCCTCACGCTTGGCCTACGTCGAGGTCCTGGTCGACGAGACGGGGCACTCGACGGCGGAATTCCTCCAGCGGGCGCTCGCCTGGTATCGCTCCCATGGAGTCCGCGTGCAGAGCGTCCTGTCGGACAATGGGTCCAACTACCGCTCGCACGTCTTTCGCCGCTTCTGCTTCGAGAGGCAGATCCGGGTGCTCAAGACGCGCCCCTATCGCCCGCAAACCAATGGGAAAGCAGAACGGTTCATTCAGACGATGATCCGAGAATGGGCCTACGGCAGACCCTTCACGCACTCACGCTTCAGGATCCGAGCACTTCAGCCCTGGCTTCGCTACTACAATCAGCGACGCCCACACGGAAGCCTTGATGGAAAACCGCCGATCAGCAGACTCCGAGGAATCCGTGAACAACGTCTGTAGAAACCACAACTAGCGCGGCGCCGGCACGCCTTTCTTTCGCCTCTCACGCCTGGACTGAACCGCGTTATCGTGCGCGGGACGTATCCAAGGTCCGGGGGAGGCGAATCATCCGAAAAACGCTCGTGGTCTTCACGCTCACTCTCCTCGGCGCATGCGCTACGGTCTCGGCGGCTGGCCCCGAGACCGCCACCGCGCCCGCGAAGGCCGACGACTGGAAGTTTCAGGCGGTCGTCTACGCGTACCTGCCGTCGGTCGACGGCACGACGACCTTCTCGGGAGGCGGTGGGGGCGGCTCCGACGTCGGCGTCGATTCCGGATCGATTCTCGATAGCCTCCAGTTCGCGTTCATGGGCGCGTTCGAGGCGGGGCACGGGCGGTGGGGCGTCCTCGCGGACGTCGTCTACGCCGACTTCGGGAAGTCGGAGGCGGGAACGCGCGACCTCACGATCGGCGGGACGCCGATCCCGGCCGACGCATCGGCGGCGCTCGATTTCAATCTCACCGGCTGGTGCTGGACTCTCGTGGGGACGTACGGCGCCGTCGAGCGCCCCCACGTCACGCTGCAGACGCTGTTCGGAACGCGCGTCCTCGATCTGAGCGAGGGCGTCACGTGGAACGTCAGCGGGAACGTCTCCACGATTCCGATCGACGCGCGGGCGGGGAGCCGCGGCAGCGACCTGACGAACTGGGACGCGGTGGTCGGCGTGCACGGGCGGTTCTTGCTCGGCGCCAAGCGGCGCTGGTTCGTCCCCTACTACGCCGACGTCGGCGCGGGCGAGTCGCAGTTCACGTGGCAAGCGGTCACCGGCATCGGGTACTCGTGGAGCTGGGGGGACGTGCTCGCCGCCTGGCGCCACATCGGCTACGACATGAAAGCCGGCCGCGACATCGAGAGCCTGAGTCTGAGCGGGCCGGCGGTCGGCGTTGCATTCCGGTGGTGAGTCGCGGTGGAATGGCACGAACGCCCCGCCGCCCGGCTGATGCGGTGCCTGCTCGGGGTGGCCGCAGGGACCGCGCTCTCATAATCCGTTGGACCCAGGTTCGAGTCCTGGTGGGGGCACTACTCGCAACCGGCAGTCAAAGCGGCACTTAGCGCTGCAGCGTCAGCCACGTCCGATTCAAGACCAGCGGATTCCAAATGTGCTGGTCACATCCTGGCAACTCGTCATCTTGCAGTCTTCTGTCCAGCGAAACGGGCGGCAGTGCGGCGCGCGGCGATGCGCTCTGGTGGGTTCTGTCGGAACCACGCGCTCGCACATCCCTCATTGCCGGACGCTTGTCGGCACACCGTACGCTTTCAGCTTCCTCAACAGCGTGCGATGACTGATCCCCAGGTCGCGGGCCGCACGCGTGCGGTTGCCCTGGTGTCGCTCCAGAGCGAATAGGATCGCTTGCCTCTGCAACGCGTCGAGCTTCGTCGGAGCAGACGGACTGGCGAGACCGAGAGCAGCTCGCCCGGCCCGCACGTCGGGCGGCAAGTCCGCAACCGTGAGGCGTTCTCCGGATGTGAGCACGACCCCGCGCTCGATCACGTTCTCCAGCTCGCGCACATTGCCCGGCCACGGATAGCTCGTCAGGAGGTCGAGCGCATCCGCGGAGATGGCGCGAACCGGCTTCTCGCGTTTGCCGTCATATCGTTCCAAGAAGAGCCTGGCGAGAGGAACGATGTCGTCGCGACGCTCACGCAGAGGCGGGATGGCGATCGAGATGACATTGAGCCGGTAGTAGAGGTCGCGGCGGAATTCTCCTGATGCCACGGCCTGGTCGACGTTGCGGTTGGTGGCCGCGATCACGCGGACGTCGACCTTGTTCGAGCGGGTCGCGCCGACCCTCCGAATGTCCCGACTTTGAAGCGCCCGCAGAAGCTTGACCTGAATCGCAAGAGGCGTGTCGGCGATCTCGTCGAGAAAGAGAGTCCCGTGCGCAGCTTCCTCGAACAACCCCGCCTTGTCGCTCACGGCTCCGGTGAAGGCGCCTTTGACGTGCCCGAACAGTTCGCTCTCGAGGAGCGGCTCAGGCAGAGCGCCGCAGTTCACGGCAACGAACGGCCCTCGAGCTCGCGGTCCCTGATCATGGATCCACCGCGCCACGAGCTCCTTTCCCACGCCGCTCTCACCTGTTACGAGGATCGTCGTGTCTCCAGCCGCGACTCGCGTAGCGAGCCCCAGGACCTCGCGCATCGCGGGGCTCCTAGCCACGGGAGCCTGCGGTTCCTGGAGCTGTTGCGCCAGGCTCTTCCATCGCGCCGTCTCCCTCTTTTGTCGGGACGCGGCCTGTTGATGCCGCTGCAACTCCAGTTCGAGGCGCGTGATCTCGTTTCGTACGGAGGCGACCTTGAAGTAATCGAGAACTGGTTCGAGCGCCTTCCCCCACGCCGCTCTCACTTTCCCTATCGCCCGACAGCGGGCAGCGCCGGTCGACGCACAATCCTGCTCGATGAAATACATCTCCTCACCGAGGCAAGCGGAGAAGTACCCGCTGGCGTACCCCGCGAGAGTCCAGCAGACCGCCTCCTCGGTTGGTCGGAGATGCCGCGCGTGCAGCTCGACCTCGTGGCCGTTTTCCCATGCTATTTCGATCTCGGAGACCGTTCCGTCGGGCGCGCGCCGCAACTCGGTCCGGATCGCCGCCGCTTTCCCTTCGAATCCCTGCAGAATCGGACCGGCCTTGTACCACTCCTCAGGCGCGTCCCAGTGGAATAGTGCCTTCAGCGTTTCGGCGTCCCGATAGCCGTTGGCGTAGGCGAGGCGGGTGAAGAGGCCCCGCGTGGCCTTCCAGCCGACCGCGTCCACCAGCTCTCGACGAAGCATCCCCATGGAATCTGCGTCGTAGAGCAGCAGCCGCCGGCCGTCGAATGAAATCGTGCCCTTCGGCTCGCCGAATTCGAGGAGGTCCAGCGCAATCAGATCTGTGGCTCGCATGATCGACCTCGCCACGGTGCCGGCCCACGATCGGCGCCGCGACTAGTGACAGTTTGTCATGGGTTCGACAAGTTGACGTAGATCCCCGTCGGACCTTCCCGTGAAACGCGGCGAATCCAAACCAATTCGCAGTCGGCAGGCGTATTGCCTACACATCCGACCGGAGGCCGGCCTGCGATACAGCATCTTGGCCTTGAGCGAGGACAACATCGCGACCACGTTCTTGCTCGCGACGCGCCTCCGGGAAGTCGGCCACGAGATCGAGGTCGTCTCCGACGCCGGGGCATTCATCGCCCGACTTCGGGCGGATCGGTTCGACTGGCTCCTCGTAGACGGCGATGTCGCCCGCGTCGCCGGCAAAGGCCTCTTCGACTCGTTGACGGCTCGCCGGGGCGTCGCGCGAATCGTCTGGATCGGACAGCGTCCCCGGCAAAGCACGATCGCAATCGCCGCGCGCTTCGCCAAACCCATCTCCTACGCGGAGCTCTGCCGGTACTTCTCGGCGCTGGCGACCTCCGACAAGAAACGATTGCAGGGGCGCGCAAGGACGCGCGTCCCTCGAGAAAGGAGTTCCACATGAGGAAGTTCCTGGTTCTGCCCTACCTGGCCGGCCTCGTCTCGGCGCTCGTCCTCGCTGCAGGTTGCCATCACCGAGAGGCGGCCACGAATCCGACTCAAGTCACTCCCGCGAGCAGCACGACATTGTCGCCGAAGCCAGAAGCCAAGAAGGAAGTGACCGAGCCTTTTCCCGCGTCTTCCGTCAACTCGCAGCCAATGGCATCTTCGATAACAGGCGCGACGCTGGGCGCTGTCTACTTCGATTTCAACAAAGCGGATCTGAGCGCCGACGACCGGCGGCGACTTCAGCAAAACGCGGACTGGCTCAAGTCGCATCCTACGGATCGGATCCTCATAGCGGGGAACTGCGACGAGCGAGGATCGATCTCGTACAACATCGCCTTGGGTGACAGGCGCGCTGAAGCCGCGCGCGAGTACTTGAGGGCTCTCGGCGTCGATCCTTCTCGCATTCAGACAGTCTCCTACGGGAAGGAGCGCCCCGTGGATCCAGGGCACAACGAGACATCCTGGGCGAAGAACCGCCGGGACGACTTCTCGAAGACCGACGCGTCGCCGGGTTTGCGGTGATCCCTCGTGGGCAGATCGAGACCGTCAGCATCCGCGAACTCGTAACCCTCGTCGCCGAAAACGCTCGGCTCGGAGGTCGATCATGTTGCTCTCTACGAGGAGCCTTGCCATTGTATGCGGGTCGCTCTGCGGCGGTGCCATTCTGGTCGTCGGCATCGTCCAGCTCATCGTACCTGGCTACGGCACGAACTTCCTTCAAGTCGTCAGCTCGATCTACCCTGGGTTTCGGGCCACAGGCGGACTCGGTGACCTACTGACCGGCGCGCTCCTCGGGGTCTTGGATGGTGCGGTCGGTGGATTCCTGTTTGGATGGTTCTACAACTCCGTGAGCCGTCACCTCGACAAGACTTGATCGCATGATCGCCCAGCGGAGCAACACGATGGATGTCGTGTCGTAATTGGCCGCCGGGGCGTGTGCAGCTACGCGTACAGCCTGCGGCGAGGATTGAGCGGGCGACTAAGCACCTTGAGGCGAGGAGATGGAGCGAACGTGGCGAATCAGTTTCGAGGCATATGGACAAGTCGGCCGCTCGGGTTCCTTCGCGACCCGCTCCTGCGCAAGAGCGGCCTCTGGGTGGCCTACAGCGCACTCGTCGGGCTGGTCGCGGGATTCGGCGCGATCGGCTTTGACCTGGTGTTTCGGGCGTCGCAGTGGGTGTTGCTCGAGCAGATCGGCCGTTTCGTGCCGCCTTCCGCGGGTAGTGAGGGCGGACCGGGTTCTCCTCCACAAGCGCCCTGGCTCCTCCCGGTTTCGCTCGTTCTAGGCGCGCTCGTCGCCGGTGCGCTCGTGTTCGGGTTCGCGCCGGAGGCGGAGGGACACGGGACCGACGCGGTCATCGACGCGTTCCACCGCCGCTTCGGAAAGATCCGCGGGCGGGTGCCGATCGTCAAGGCACTCGCCTCCGCGATCACGATCGGTTCCGGCGGCTCGGCCGGCCGCGAGGGGCCAATTGCCCAGATCGGCGCGGGGTTCGGCTCGATCCTCGCGAGCGTCCTGAAGCTGAGCAACCGAGAGCGCCGCATCATGATGATGGCGGGGGTGGCGGGCGGCATCGGGGGAATTTTTAAGGCGCCGCTCGGGGCCACATTTTTCTCCGCCGAGGTGCTCTACAGCACGACGGACATCGAGCACGAGGTTCTTCTCCCCGGTCTGATCTCATCGATCACATCGTATTCGATCTACTCCAGCTATGCGGGGTGGGGGTTCCTGTTTGACGTGCCGAGCATCTCCTTCCACCGACCTCGGCAACTCGTGGTGTTCGCGGTACTTGGGCTGCTATGCGCGCTGGTGGGCTCCGTGTATCCGAAGGTGTTCTACGGCATGCGAGACCACGTCTTTCGACCACTTCCGATTCCACGATGGCTCAAGCCGGCACTCGGCGCTCTCGCCCTGGGCGGAATCGCGGTCTTCTTCCCGCAAGCGCTCGGGATGGGTTACGGGTACGTTCAGGAGGCAATTCACGGGCAACGAACTCTCGGGTTCCTTCTGGCATTCGCCTTGGTCAAGATCCTCGCGACCTCGCTCACCATCTCGAGCGGCGGCAGCGGAGGCGTGTTCGGTCCGTCGCTCGTCATCGGAGGCGCTCTAGGGGCGGCATTCGGGAGGGCTGCGACGACCTACCTCCCGGGAATGGCCGTCGAGCCGGCCGCTTTCATCATGGTCGGGATGGGTGGATTCTTCGCCGGCGTGGCCAAGGTTCCCTTCGCGTCCGTGATCATGGTCATGGAGATGACCGGATCCTATGGGCTGCTCGTCCCCTCCCTGTTGGTGGCGGCGATCGCTTACTTGTTCCTTCCTCCAAACGTGCGGCTATATGAGAACCAGGTGCCGCGGCGGATCGACTCTCCGGTCCACATTGGGTCCTTCGCAACCGACGTGCTGCGGGGAGCCAAATTGGGCGAGGTGTGGGCACCGCCACCCGCATCGGACCTGGCAGTGCTGACGATCAAGACCCCGTTCGACAAGGTTGTGGACGTCGCTTCGCGGAGCCGACAGGCGGTCTTCCCCGTCCTCGGAGACGACGGACGTCTTGCGGGCGAGATCTCCATGGAGGACATCCGCCGAACTCTCCTGGAGGGAGAGTCCAGTGCCGCCCTCATCGCCGCGGATCTGATGCGCGAGGTTCCGGACGCGCTCTCTCCGGAAGACGACCTCGCCCACGCCGCTCATTCGCTCGCGGGACATGGTACCGACGAGATCAGCGTCGTCGATAATCGGAAAGAGCGCCGCGTGATCGGCGTCTTCAGCCGGCACGATCTCATCGTTGCGTACGGGCTGCGAGTTCACCGAGTGCGCGAGCCAGTAGCGGCAGACGCGCAGTCAAGAAAGTAGGGCCAGGCACCGAGGAGTTCTTCGACGCGGGATTCGGCTTCCCGAAGCCGTCGGTCGGGGAGAGCCAAGGATGTCTTGTTCATTCCTACGCCGCCGTTTCGAGCGGGCGCCGGTAGCAAGTCGGCGCGGCGCGGCGCCTCACCGCCTCTCCATCAGCTTCACCCTGACCTCGCGCGGCTTCCCCTTCGGCCCGCGCGTGACGGTCAGACGCACCGTGGCGCCGATGCCGGCGGACTCGAACGCGTCGAGCAGGTCCTGCGTGCTCTTGATCGCCTTGCCGTCCACCGCGACGATGAAATCGCCCCAGGCCCGAAGGCGGCCGGTGCGCGTGACCGACAGGCCGACGAGGCCGGCGGCATCCGCGGGCGAGCCGTCGTCGACGTCCTGCACGGCGACGCCCTCGTAGTCGAAGCGCTGCGCCCAGTAGTCGGACAGGAACGACGCGCCGGCGATCGTGGGCTGGCGGATCACGTGGTTCTTGATGAGCTGCGGCACGAGGCGCGTGACGATGTCGATCGGCACCGCGAAGCCGATCCCGGCGGACGCCCCGCTCGGCGAGAAGATCTGCGAGTTGATCCCGATCAGACGTCCGGAGGAGTTCATCAGGGGGCCGCCGGAGTTCCCCGGGTTGATCGCGGCGTCGGTCTGGATCACGTCGCGGATGCGGCGGCCGGAAGGCGAGGTCAGCTCGCGCCCCAGGCCGCTGATCACGCCGGTGGTGAGCGTGTGGTCGTACCCGAAGGGATTGCCGATCGCGAGCACGCGCTGGCCGATCACGAGATCGGACGAGCGGCCGATCGTCAGCGGGACCAGGCGGTCCGCCGGAGCGTCGATCTTGAGGACGGCGAGGTCCTTGTCGGGGGCGGTACCGACGACGTCCGCCTCGTACTCGTCCTGGTCGGCGAGCCGGACATAGAACTTCGACCCGCCCTCGACAACGTGGAAGTTCGTGACGACGTGCCCCTGCTTGTCCCAGACGAAGCCGCTTCCTGATCCCTGCGGCGCCTCGAAGCGGCTGAGCGTGAAGAGATCGACCTGCGTCTGGTAGTTCGTGATGAACACCACCGAGGGCGCCGTGCGCCGGAAGACGGAGATGTCGCGCTTCTCGTCCTCGCTGAGCCCTTCGGGAAGCGGCGCCTGCTCGCTCTCCGTGGAGAGCGCTGCGGACGGTGAAGCCGGGGCGGCGGCGGCAGAGGCCCTGGCCGGGTTCGCCCCGCCCCCGCACGCCGCGAGCACGATCCCGAGGGCGGCGAGACAAACGCCGCCCGGACGGATCATGACCCGAGGGTCTTGATGTGCGCCGCGATCGACTTGATCTGCTCTTCCTTCAGCTTGCTCCGGTAGGCGGGCATCTTCCCTTTGCCCTCGGCCGTGATCTTCTCGATGGACTCGGAGGTCGCGGCCTTCTGGAAGGCCGGGTCGTTGAAGTTCCGCGAACCCTTCCCCGCGGGCTTCGCGACGCCGTCCTTGCCGTGGCACATCGCGCACTTCTGCTCGTACAGGGTCTTTCCATCCTCGGCGGCGCTGGCGAAAGTCGCGGCGACGGCCGCGGCGGCGACAATCATCACGGTGCGACGGAACATGGCTATCACCTCCCGGTTGGATACCGTTGCCATACTAACGCGGGAGCTTGGATACGGACGAGGCGTCTCCCGCTCAGGCCTTTTTCGGGGACGGCGGGCAGTGGATCGTCAAGACCGCGCAGGCCGTCTCCCGGAGAACCCGCTCCGCGACCGATCCGAAGACCAGGTGGCGCCAGCCGGTCCACCCGTGCGTCGCGATGACCACGAGGTCGATCCCCTTCTCCTTCGCGATGCGCCCGATCTCGGACGCTGCGTCGCCGCGCCCCACCATCGTCCGCGCGCGCACGCCGGAGGGGACGTGCGTGTCCTTGACCTTCTCGATGCGTCGCTCGACCTCCTGGCGGACCTGGGCTTCGTAGTCCGGCAGCGGCATCGAGGCCAGGCCGAAGTCGGCGTACGGCGGAACGTCCCAGGGCGTCGGCGTGTCGACGGGCAGCACGTGGACGAGCCAGAGCTCCGCGTCGAAGTGCGAGGCCAACTCGGCCGCCGCCGGGATGGCCGCGATCGAGGCGTCGCTGAAGTCGGTGCTGACGAGGATCCGTTTGAAGGGAAGCATGGCAAACCCTCCTCGATCCGGGACTTCGAGGCTACTCCCGGACGCGGAAGGGGGCCAGGCCTTCCCGGATCGGTCAGGTCCGAAAGCCGGGGCTGATCCGGGCCGCCGCCGCCCGGCGCTGCTCGACCCAGCTCGACACCGCGACGGCGAGGAGCACCAGGAAGAAGCAGAGCGAGAAGCCGTGCAGGAAGCCCCCGGAGTACGCCTCCCCGACCATCTGGTAGAACGCCTGTCGCGTCGGAGCCTGCGGGACCGGGAGCTGGTTGCGAAGGACCCGCAGCATGAACCCCGACAGCGCCAGGACGCTCGCCGCCGCACCCGGGACACCGATCAGGATCGAGAACACCCGCTGCCGTTTCGTCATCGTCGCTCCGCCCCGAGCGGGAACCAGTGGGTCGGGTCAATATTCCGTCAATCCCGGGCCGGGGCCATAGCGCTTTTTTTGATCGCCCCGCCGCTGTCGGGTCTGTCGGGCTTGGCCGCGTCGGGGGCGGTTCGTGGACGCACCGGGAGGCCGCCCCTAGAATGCGCCGGAGAGGACCCGGAATGAATCCCGTCGAAACTGCCAGAGCCGTGCTTCGCCGGAAGACGCGAGCGGTTTCGGTCGGCTCGGTCGGGATCGGCGGAGACAACCCGATCCGCGTCCAGTCCATGACGACGCCTGCGACGACCGATACGGCGGCCACCGTCGCTCAGATCGTCCGCCTGGTCGAGGCCGGCTGCGAGATCGTCCGGGTCACGGTCCCCACGACGGCCGACGCGGACAATCTCCCGAACATCCGCCGCGAGCTGGCCCGGCGCGGCGTCGCGGTGCCTCTCGTCGCCGACATCCACTTCACGCCGGCGGCCGCCATGAAGGCGGTCGAGCACGTCGAGAAGATCCGGATCAACCCCGGGAACTTCGCCGACAAGAAGCGGTTCGCGGTTCGCGAGTACACGGACGCCGAGTACGACGCCGAGCTCGGCCGCATCCACCGCGTGGTCACCCCGCTCGTCAAGCGCGCGAAGGAGCTCGGGGTCGCGATGCGGATCGGGACGAACCACGGCTCGCTCTCGGACCGGATCATGAACCGCTTCGGAGACACGCCGGAGGGAATGGTCGAATCGGCGATCGAGTTCGTGAGGATCTGCGAGGACTGGGACTACCGCGAGCTCGTGCTCTCGATGAAGTCGTCGAACCCCGGCGTCGTCCTGGCCGCCTACCGGATGCTCGTCGCGCGGATGGACGCGCTCGGCATGGACTACCCGCTCCACCTCGGCGTCACCGAGGCCGGGGACGGCGAGGACGGCCGGATCAAATCGGCATTGGGAATCGGCGTGCTGCTCGAGGAAGGGATCGGCGATACCGTCCGGGTGTCGTTGACCGAGGACCCGGTCGCGGAGGTGCCGGTCGCCTTCGCGCTGATCGCCCCGTTCAACAAGCCGCGTGCCCTGGTTCCCCCGGATGTGATCACTCCGCTCTCCAGAGCCTCGGTGTCGATCGCCGTTGGGCCGAGGTCGATCGGTGCCGGCGCACCGGTCGCGGTCGAGGTCCCGCTCGCCGCCCCACTGTCCGATCTCGATGCCCTCCGCCGCGAGCTCGACGGCGAGGCCGGCGTGCGCGTCCCCGAGGAGACGCGCGCGGAGATCGTCTCGGTCGTCCTCGACGACCCGCGCGACATCGGCGCCGCCTCGAAGCTGCGGGCCTCGATGGATCTCGTCGCCCCGCGCGTCGGGCTGTCCGTGCGGGTCTCCCCCGCCGCCGCCGCGCGCATGACACAGGCGGAGTGGGAGGCTCTGTTCGCCTCGGTGCACCGCGTCCACGTTCCGGTCCCGGGACCCGTGGACGCGGCGAGGCGGGCGATCGAGCACCTTGCGGCGTTGACGGGGACCGGGCGGGCGTCGCTCCTCGTCGAGGGAACCTCGACGCGCGGCGACGCGGGGGAAGCCGTGGCGGTGGCGGCGCTCGCCGCGTGTCGCCCCGGCGTGATGACCGGCCTCGACCCCGCGCTCGATCTCTCCCCTCTTCATGCGTACCGGGAGCTGGGGGGACGCCTTTCGGGGCGGCACGCGCCGGTCGCGCTCATCGACCGGCCGGCGCTGCGCGGCGCCGATCCGATGCTCGGGCCGGCGATCGCGATCGGCGGGCTGCTCTGCCAGGGGCTCGGGGATTCCGTCCAGATCGATGCCGGCTCCGCGACGGAATCCCGCCGCCTCGCCTTCAACGTGCTGCAGGCCGCACGCATCCGGATGACGAAGACCGAGTTCATCTCGTGCCCGTCGTGCGGACGCACCCTGTTCGACCTCGAGACGACCACCGCGGCGATCAAGGCGAAGACGGCGCACCTCAAGGGATTGAAGATCGCCGTGATGGGATGCGTCGTGAACGGCCCCGGCGAGATGGCCGACGCCGACTTCGGGTACGTCGGCTGGGGGGACGAGAAGATCGCGCTGTTCGTCGGGAAGGAAATGGTCGCGCGCGACATCCCGACCGCCGAGGCCGCGGACCGGCTCGTGGACCTGATCAAGACCGAGGGGAAGTGGATCGACCCTTAGGGGTCCAGCTCCGTCCACTCGCGGAGCATCCACGAGCCGAGGCCCTGCGTGACGAGTGGGCTCGCGCGCGCGGTCGCCTCCGCGTCGTACAGGTCACTCGCTTCGAAGATCTCGAGGTAGCCGTCCCCCCGCGTGAACTCCCCCGCCGCGCGCAGACGGCCCGCGGCCGCGAGGGTTCGCACGTGCTCCAGGTGCTGCTTTCGCGCCGGCGCGACCTGTTCTTCCGGCCCGGTGATCAGGATCGACCGGACGTACAGCGGCATCAGAGCGTGACCTTCTCCAGGTATTCGGGGCAGTGCACGTCGAACTTCAGCTCTTGCCGGAGCAATGCGGCGAGCGCGTCGCGCGCGTCGGGCTCGCCGTGGACCAGGTGCACGCGGCCCGGCCGCACGCCCGACGCCTTCAGCCACGAGAGGATCTCGCCGCGATCGGCATGCGCCGAGAGGCCGTCCAGGGTCTCGATCTTCGCCTTCACCGGAAGCTCGCGGCCGTGGAGCTTGATGAAATCCGTCCCGTCCTGGAGCGCGCGCCCGCGCGTGCCCACGGCCTGGAAGCCGCAGAACAGCACGGTCGTCCGCCAATCGCCGATCCGGTAGGCGAGGTGGTGGAGGATGCGCCCTCCCTCCGCCATCCCCGAGGCCGAGATGATGATCGCCGGGTAGGCGATGTTGTTGAGGGCCTTCGATTCCTCGGTGGTCGAGGCGAAGTGCACGTCCTTCATGCCGAGCAGGTCTTCCCCGGCATGCTCCGCGGTGCGCATCTCGTCGTCCTGCGCCTCCGGATGGCGGGCGAGGATCCTGCTCGCCTCGATCGCCATCGGGGAATCGACGTGGATCGGGATGTCGCTCGCGAGCGTCCCCTCCTTGCGGAGCTGGTGCAGGAGGAAGAGCAGGTGCTGCGTCCGTCCCACCGCGAACGCCGGGATGAGCACCGTCCCCCCGCGCTTGAACGTGTCGTTGAGGATCGCCCCCAGGCGCGCCTTCGAGTCGTCCTTCGGGTGGTCGCGGTTCCCGTACGTGCTCTCGCAGAGCAGGTGGTCGCACGGGAGCAGGGCCTCCGGGTCCGGGAGGATCGGCTGTGCCGGGCGCCCGAGATCTCCCGAGAAGAAGATCGACTTCTCGGCGCCGCCATCTCCCTTCAGGCGCACGTCGATCATCGCCGCCCCGGGAATGTGGCCGGCCGCGCGCCAGGTCGCGGTGATCCCGGGCGCGATCTCCCTCGGCGTGTCGAACGCCACGGTGTCGATGTACGGGAGGACACGGCGGGCTTCGTCCTCGGTGTAGAGAGGCAGCGCCGGCTCGTGCTTGCTGTACCCCTTGCGGTTGGCGAACCGCGCGTCTTCCTCCTGGAGGTGCCCCGAATCCGGCAGGATGATCCCGCAGAGGTCGCGCGTCGCCGGCGTCGTGAGCATCTTCCCGGCGTACCCGTTCCGGTAGATCACCGGCAGGTACCCCGTGTGGTCGAGGTGCGCGTGCGTGAGCAGGACGAGCGTGAGCGTCTTCGGATCGAACGGGGGGGGCGTCCAGTTGCGCTCGCGAAGCTCTTTCAGGCCCTGGAACAGCCCGCAATCGACGAGGATGCGCGAGCCGTCGTGCTCCAGGAGGTACTTCGAGCCCGTGACGGTGCCGGTCGCCCCCAGAAACTGAATTGTCGCCATGAACGGATCGTAACATCCGCGCCCGTTTTGCTAGCATGGATGTGCCCGGTCCCACCGGAGGGAATGCCCGTGAAGATCCAGATCGAATACTGCACCAGTTGAAACTACAAGCCCCGGGCCGCCAGTTTGGCGGCCTCGCTGAAGTCGGCCCTGAACGTCGACTCCGAGCTGATCGCCTCGAGCGGCGGCGTGTTCGAGATCTCGGTCGACGGCCGGAAGATCTTCTCCAAGAAAGCGCTCGGCCGGTTCCCGGACGACGGGGAGATCCTCAAGGCGATCCAGGGCGCGGGATAGCGGTCGCGCGAGGGCGGCACTAGCGCATGAGCGTGCTCGACAAGGCGGTCAGCCTGGCGCTGCCCCTCGTTCCCAAGCCGATCGTCGGCTACTTCTCCCGCCCCTACATCGCGGGCCCCACGCGGGACGACGCGCTGCGCGTCGTGCGCGAGCTGCACGCTCAGGGGGCGATGGCCACGCTCGACATCCTTGGCGAGTTCATCACGAGCCTCGACCAGGCCGAGGCGAACACGCGCGCCTACATCGACCTCATCCGCCTCCTCGAATCGGAGAAGCTGCCCGACGCGAACGTCTCGGTCAAGCTCACGGCGCTCGGTCTGCTCATCGACCGCGCGCGTTGCCTGGAGAACGTGCGGCGGCTCGTCGGAGCCGCGGCCGAGGCCGGCCGGTTCGTGCGCATCGACATGGAAGACTCGCAGTGCACGACCCCGACGCTCGACATCTACCGCGCCGTGCGGTCGGAGTTCCCCGGCCGGGTGGGCGTCGTGCTCCAGTCGCGCCTGCGCCGGACGATCGACGACATCGAATCGCTCGCGATCGAGCCCTCGAACTTCCGGCTCTGCAAGGGGATCTACCTCGAGCCGCGCATCGTCGCCTACACCGACCCGGAGCTGATCCGCTCGAACTTCACGCTCGCGCTCGAGCGGATGCTGGCGCACGACGCGTACGTGGGGATCGCCACGCACGACGAGCGGCTGGTCTGGAGCGCGCTGCGCCTGATCGCGAAGTACGATCGGACCCGCGACCGCTACGAGTTCCAGATGCTCCTCGGCGTGGACGAGGAGCTGCGGCGGATCCTGCTGAAAGCCGGCCATCGGTTGCGCGTCTACGTCCCATTCGGCGACCAGTGGTACGCCTACTCGGTCCGCCGCCTGCGCGAGAACCCGCAGATCGCCGGGCACGCCTTGCGGGCCCTGTTCTCGCGATCGTAGACGGGATGCATCAGATCCTGAGCTGGGACATTCCCTTCTTCTTGCGAGGCTCCCCGGATACCGCCTCGCTGCGAAGAATGGGAATGTCCCAGCTCAGGATCCGTGAGTGCCGACGCCGAACGAGTAGACCAGCATTCCGCCGAGGAATGCCGTGACGGTCATGAGGGCGACCGCGAGCAGGAGGCCGATCGCGTAGAGGTTCCGGATCTCCGTCGGGATTTTTCCTCGCCCCCAGGCCCGCGTGACGAGCAGTCCCAGGCACGCTCCGAGCAGGATGATCCCGAAGCGCTCGTGGCGGTCGAGCCAGGGCGAGGCCGGGGCCGCGACGTCGATGGTGTTCTCCGCGAGGAAGCCGGCGATCACCGTCGGGAGGAGGCTCGCGGTGCCGATGAGGGACATCAGCGTCCCCGCCCGCTCCGCCTTCTCGCGGCCCGCGAGGATGCCGATCGCCTCGACGAGGCCGCCGACGCCGAGGAACGCGATCGTGAAGTGGACGAGGGCGGGATGGAAGAGATGGAGCACCCGGGCGACCGCCCCTACGCGCCCGGATTCAATCGCGCGAATTCCTCGATCAGCTCCCGCGAGCGGCCATCGAGCGATTTCGGCGTGACGATCTGGACCACGGCGTAGAGGTCTCCCGCGCCGCGTCCGCCGTGCTGCGGCACGCCGCGGCCCTTCAGGCGGAATCGCTGGCCGCTGCGGGTTCCGCCGGGAAGCTTGATCGTCGCCTTCCCGTCGAGGGTCGGGACCTCGACCTCGCCGCCGAGGATCGCGCGCGCTATCCCGATCGGCACGTCGCACAGCAGGTCGTGCCCCTCGCGCCTGAACAGCGGGTGCGGCTCGACGCGGATGTTGACGTAGGCGTCCCCCGCGGGACCGCCTCCGCGCCCGGGAAGCCCTTTCCCCGGGATGCGAACCCGGCCGCCGTCTTCGATTCCCGGAGGGATGCGGACCTTCACGCGATCCTGCATCGACCCGCGCGGAATCGTGGTCTCGACCGTCGTGCCGTGCACGGCGTCGGCGAACGGAAGGCTCATCTCGAGCTGCAGATCCTGGCCGCGTCCGGGACGGCGCGATCCACCGCCGCCCCGAGAGCGGCCGCCGCCGAAGAGCTCGAACAGGTCCGACAGGCCGAGGTCCCCGAAATCGAACTGCACGCCCTGGAACGGATCGAACCCGGGCTCGAAGGCCTCGTGGCCGCCGCGGTCGTACTTCGCGCGCTTGTCGGGATCGGAGAGGACCGCGAACGCCTCGCTGATCTCCTTGAACTTCTCCTCGGACGCCTTGTTCCCCGGGTTGACGTCCGGGTGGTGCTTCCGCGCGAGCTTGCGATAGGCCGCCTTCAGGTCCTTCGCGTCGGCGGAGCGAGGCACACCGAGGACTTCGTAGTAGTCCTTCTTGGAAGTCACGGTCGGATGTTGGGACGCCGCCTGCCCACTGTCAAGAATGCGGGCTAGAATCCCCCCCATGTCCCTCGCGAAATCGATTGCCGGAGTGATGCTGGCGCTGCTCCTTCCGCCCCCCGTCCCGCCGGAGAAGCAGCCCGTCCCGCTTCCCAACCCGACCCGCGACCAGTTGAAGACGGAAAAGGAGAAGGAGGCGGAGAAGGAGACCGAGAAGGAGGAGACCCCCGACCCCGCCTACATGACCTTGCTCCCGGACGACGGCTCCCCCTGGGGATTGAAGCCCGAGCTGGCGGCCAAGCTCGCCGAGGTCGCGGAGAAGTACTCGCAGTATGCCGTGAAGTTCGTTTGCACGGAGTCGGTTCGAAAGGCGACATTCTCCGACGGCGAGGCGAAGAAGGAGTCGCACAAGAAGTACGGGTACTTGCTCGAGCGCGGCGACGGCCAGGACCTGCGCGAGTACCGCCAGAAGATGCGCAGCGATGGGACCGTGACCGACTCGCAGGTGACCGACGCCGAGGGGTTCCCGCCGTCGTACGAGTGGGTGTTCCTCTTCAGCAAGGCGAACCAGCCGTACTTCGCCTACCGCGAGCGCGGCGATCGCTTCGAGGGGTACGACTGGGTCCGGATCTTCGAGTTCAAGGGCGCGGTCCCGTTCACCGACGGCCGGGACATCCGGCAGTGGGACGGCGTCGCGCTCGTCGACGCGACGACATTCACGCCGGTCGAGATCCGGGTCGAGCCGAGCCGGCAGCAGGAGCGGCTGAAGCTCCTCTTCCAGCGCTGGGCCCAGTCGTTCAATGTGATCGGGTACAGGACCGGGCCGAAGCCCGAGGGCGTGTCCGGCCGCGTCGTCTTCCAGACCCGACGCGACGGGCTGACGTTCCCGACCGAGCTACGCTACACGACCTTCAAGGCGATCAGCCCCAAGCACACGGTGTCTATCGCCGCGTCGACCCGCGAGTACTCCGGGTACCACTTCTTCGAGACCCAGACCAAGGAGAAGCTCGAGTCCCCGTCGCACTAGGCTGGGCGGCGGACCCCTACTTCTTGGGAGCCGGTGCGGCCGCGGGGGCGCCTCCGGGAGGGCCGCCCGCCCCTTCTTGCCCCGGGCCCGCCGCGGGCTGCGGCGCCTTCGGCATCTTGAACGCCGGGTCGAGCACCGCGATCTTCGCCTTCGAGGCCAGCTCGTTGACCCGGTCCCGGACCAGCTTCTGTCCGAGCAGGCGCCCCATGTCGAGCATGAGCGCGTTCTTGACCTCTTCGAAGGAGCGCGTGGACTCGGGCTTGCGCTCGACGACCTTGATGACGTTGTACCCCTTCGGCGTCTCGAACACCGGGGAGACGGTCCCCGGAGCGAGCGTGAAGGCGTACTCCTCGAACTTCGGGAACATCACGCCGCGCGGGAAGAAGCCCACGTCTCCGCCCTTGGCCGCCGTCTGGTCCTGCGAGTACTGCTTGGCGAGCGCCGCGAAGTCCGCGCCGCCGGTGGCCTTCTTCTGGGCCTCTTCCGCCCGCGCCTTGGCGTCCTTGCGGACCGGCTCCGGGTCGGTGTCGGTCGCCTTGAGCAGGATGTACTGGACGCGCGCCTGCTCGGGCATCTTGAAGGCGTCCTTGTTGGAGTCGTAGTACTGCTTCGCGGTCGCCTCGTCGACGCGCTTCGCGGACGCCACGGACTTCTCGTACATCTCGGTCTTGAGGCCGCGCTCGAGCTCGGTCCTCACGTCCGCCTCGTTCATCCCGGTGTTCTGCATCATCCGCTTGAAGTTCTCTTCGCTCCCCGCGCGCTGCCGGATGTCCTTGAGGCGCGCGTCGAGGTCGGCGGGCGCGACCTTCATGCCGGACGCGGTCGCGGCCTGGAACATCAATTCCTCGGCGATGATGTTCTCGAGGGTCTGCGCGCGCAGGCCCTGCTGGTCGACGTCGGAAAGTGCGCGGCCGCGCTGCTCGATCATCGACTTGTTGATCGCGTAGACCGAGTACGCACGGTCCGCGGTGATCGGGGCGCCGTTGACCGTGGCGACGGCCTTCTTCGGGTCGACTCCGGGCGGGATCGGATTCTGGGCCGCCGCCGGAGCAGTGCCCTGCGCCCCGGGAGCGCCGGGGGCCCCCATCGGCGCGCCGCCGCCCGCCGCGGGAGGCGCGCCACCGCCGGCCGGAGCGCCCTTCGGCACGGCTCCCGACGCGACGTCACCCTTGGCCGCGTCCTTCCCCCCGCCCGCATCGTGCGACCCGCCGCAGGCGACGGCCACGAAGGTGAGAACGGCGGCCGCAGCCGCGCGGGAGATCGGTTGCCCTGGGTATCGCATGAGCGCTCCTCGCAAAAGAGCGGATTCTAGCAGCCGGAACGGCCGAGTGCGATCATGCGCCCGATGGACCGGCCCGACGACCCGGACGCGGAAAACCCCGCCGAGGTCGCGATTCCCATCGAGGACGCGATCGATCTTCATGCCTTCGCGCCGAGGGACGTCGTCGCGGTCGTCGAGTCTTACCTCGAGGCCGCGCACGACCGCGGGTTCTCGGAGGTGCGGGTCATCCACGGCCGCGGCATCGGCGCCCAGCGCGAGGCGGTCCGATCGCTGCTGGCTCGCCATCCGCTGGTGGTGTCTTACCGGGATGCCGAGCCTGCGCGCGGCGGGTGGGGGGCGACAATCGTCACGCTCCGCCCGCCGGCCGGAGCCGCGGGTTGACCCGAGCCGCGACCGCGCCGACAATGTGAGGGTGAGCGGCAAAGTCTCCGTCGATTGTCCCTGCTGCGGAACGAAGCTCGTCGTCGATGCCGCCACCGGGACCATCCTCTCCGAAGAGCGCCCCAAGGCCGATCCCGGCGCCACCTTCGAAACCGCGATGCACGAGGTCCAGACCGGGGCGGCCCGCCGCGAGGACGCATTCTCGAAGGCCTTCGAGCGAACCAAGAACCTCGACGACCTGCTCCAGAAGAAGTTCGAGGAGGCCAAGCGCAAGGCGGCGACCGACCCCGTGACGAAACCCCGCAATCCTCTCGATTTCGACTGACGGTGGCCTGAGAGGTCCCGCCGAACGTACGTTTGTCCCTCGTGACGCATCCTGGAGCCCACGTGACGGTATCCGCTCCCTCCCGGCCGCCTCGGCGCATCCTTCTCCTCGTCCTCGCCGCGATCGTCCTGACGGTCCCGGCCGTGGCCGCCTCTCCCGCGAAACCCGCCAAGAAGAAGACCCACGGGACGCGGCGCGCGGCGGCTCCGCCCCTGGTCTGGCACGTCGAGACACTCGACGGCCAGGTCATCGACTCCCATGACGCCGACGAGCCGATCAACCCGGCGTCGGTGACCAAGGTCGCAACGACTTGGTGGGCCCTCGAGAAGCTCGGGCCGGACCATCGCTACACGACCCGGTTCGAGGCGAACGGGACGATCGATCGCGCGAAGGGGCTCCTGAAGGGGGACCTCGTCGTGCGGGGCGCGTCGGACCCCGACTTCCAGTCGGAAAACGCCTTCCTCGTCGCCGCGGCCCTCAACGCCGCGGGGGTGAAAAAGATCAGCGGCTCGGTCGTGGTCGACGGCGACTTCTGGATGGGATGGGAGAACGGGTCCGAGGGAATGATCCGCGACGCCGACCGGCGCGCGTTGACCATGGCCGCGCGGCTGAGGGGGGCCCTCGACCGTAACCGCTGGACCGGGCTGACACGGTGGAGCTGGACCCAGTACGCGGCGCGCCACGGCGTCTCGCCGAGGGTCATACCGAGCGTGCAGATCCTTGGAGGAGCGCGGTTCGATCCCAACCCGCCCTCCGGCACCGTCCTGTTCGAGCACGTCTCGAAACCGCTCGTCGAGACGCTGCGGCGGTTCAACTGTTTCTCCAACAACGATATCGAGCGCGTCGCCGTGCCGATCGGCCCGGCGACCGAGCTGTCGGTGTTGCTCGCCGACCGTCTTGTCGCCGGCGATGCCCCGGTACAAATCTCGACCGCCTCGGGCCTCGGAGAGAACCGGCTCAGTCCGCGCCAGATCGTCGCGATGATGCGCGCGTTCCGGACGTCGGCCCAGGGGATCGGTCTCGGGATCGAGCGTCTGTTGCCGGTGGCGGGATGCGACCCCGGGACGGTGACCGCGGCGTTCCCGCGCCTCGCCTCGGAGCCGTTCGCGACGTCGCTCGTCGCCAAGACCGGCACGCTCACGAGCACCGACGGCGGGATCACCGTGCTCGCCGGGTTCCTCAACACCGCGCAAGGCGAGGTGGTGTTCTGTGTCGCCGTTCCACACGCGGCGGGTAAGATTCACTCGGCGCGTCGCACCGAGGAGTCATTCTTACTCGGCCTGCTCGACCGCCGCGGCGGCGCCGCGCCTCGCACGTGCGCTCCTCCGCTCGCCACACCCGAGGACGGCGCGTCGATCGACGACCGAACCGTGGCGTCGACGACGGGCGGCGGAGGCACGTCGGCGCGCTAGCCGCGTCTGTTTCGTTTGACAGCGTCCTTCCGGTTGCTCACAATGCAGCCGTCTCGCCGCATGCGCGCGGGACACCACGAACGGAACTCGGCCCGCCGGCCGGTGCCCCTCATTTCGCACCGAGTGATGAAAGGAATCCGCATGCGTATGTCACGGTTCTGCCTCTCCCTCGCAATCGTCGCGCTCGGCGCCGCCGCGGCCGGAACGGCACGGGCGGCCGATCCGTCCACCACCACCTCCGTTCCGACGAAGGCGCCGTCCGGCATCGCGGACCGTCTGTTCCTCTCGTTCGCGCAGGACGCCGCGATCGTCCCGTCCCAGTGGTGGGAGGGTCAGATCGAATACGACGACCGGGCCCCGAACTTCCCGGTCAACGCGTTCATCGGCCGGGCGGTGGTCGCCTTCCAGCCGTGGAAGAACATCGAGATCGGCGGGCGCGTGGGCCTGGGCAACACGAGCGCCAACGACGACCTCCCGTCCGGCACCGGAGCCACGGATCTCGACGCCTACGCCAAGTACTACTTCGGGAACGCCCTCGACCATACCGACTTCACCGCCGGCCTCCTGCTCACCATCCCGACCGGGGACGACCACTCCGGCCTCGGGTTCAATTCCTTCGCCGAGCAGATCTTCGGAGGCGTGCGTTACCGGCTGGACAATGCGCTGATCGGCGGGCACGTCGGATTGAGGCTCAACGGAAACGGCAGCTTCCAGGGCGTCGACCTCACCGGCAAGACGTCGTTCGAGCTGGCCGGCAACGTCGTGATCCAGACCTCCAAAACCGTCGGCGTGGTCGGCGAGATCCGGGTCGAGACCGAGCGGTTCGACGGCCAGGATTCGATCGTCGAGGCCCTGGCCGGCGTGAACTGGAAAGCGTTCGGCCGCGGGATGATTCGCGCGGCGCTCGGCGGCGGTCTGACCGACGCGGCGCCGAACTTCCGAGTCATTGCGAGCTACGCCTACACCTTCTGAAGATGACGGGCCCGGCGCGGGCGCGATGGCCTTTACTCGTTGGCGCCCTCGCTCTCGCGACGCACGTCGGCGCGCTGCGGAACGGGTTCGCGCTCGACGACGTTCCGCTCGTCGCGGATAACCCTGCGATCCGGTCGCTCGCCGGTGCGAGCGCGGCCTTCGTCTCGCCGTACTGGAACGTCCCGGGGGAGAGGTACGGCCTGTACCGCCCGCTCACGATCGTCTCGCTCGCCGTCAATCGCGCCCTCACCGCCCCCGGCCCGGCCGGATTTCATGGCGGCAACCTCCTGCTGCACGCGGCCGCCGCGGCACTGGCGTGGCTCACGCTGCGCCGCGTGTGCACGCACTACGGAGCGGCGCTCGCCGCGGCCGGGCTGTTCGCCGTCCTCCCGATCCATACCGAGGCGGTCGCCAACATCGCCGGCCGCGCGGAGCTGCTCGCGGCGGTGCTGGTGCTTTGCGCCTGGCTCGCGCACCGGCGCGCTCGCGACACCGGAAGGTCGGCCGTACTCCCCGCGGTGCTCTACCTCGGAGCGCTCCTCTCGAAGGAGAGCGCGGTCCTGGCGCCGGCCCTGTTCGCCTGTGACGACGCCCTCGGGGAGCAAAGACCCCTCGCATCCCGCTACGCCCCCTACGCGGGGGCGCTGGCCGTGGCGGCCGTCCTCCGCCTCGTGGCGCTCGGCCCGCACCTGTCGGCGGAGAGCGCCATCCCGCTCGACAACCCTGCCGCCGCGGCGGGCGCGGGTGCGCGGGTCCTCACCGCTCTCTGGGTCCAGGCGAGGCTGCTGTTCCTGTGCGTCTGGCCGAAGACCCTCGTGTGCGACTACTCGTTCGACGCGATTCCGGTCGTGCGCGATTGGCTCGAGCCGCGCGCGCTCGGCGGCCTCGCCGTCTTCGGGGCGCTCCTTGCACTCGCCATCGCCGCGTGGCGGCGGTCGCGCCCCGTTTCGATCGCGGCCGCCGTGTGGGTGCTCTTCTACCTCCCGTCGTCGAACCTAATGTTCGCCACCGGCACGATCATGGCGGAGCGTCTCGCCTACCTGCCGTCTCTCGGCGTCTGCTTTCTCGCGGGTCATCTGCTCGCAGCGCTCGGATCGCGCCCCGGGCGCGGGCGACTGGCGGTCGCCGCCACGGTGCTCCTCGTGACCGCGATGGCGGCGCGCTCGGTGGCGCGCGTGCCGGCCTGGAAGGACAACCTCACGCTCGCGACGACCGACGTCGTCTCGCAGCCCCGGTCGGCGAAGCTGCAGGCGGGCGCCGGGATATTCCTCGCCGCGAACGGCCGGGCGGCCGACGCCGAGGACCACTTCCGACGGGCGCTCGAGATCTATCCCGATTACGCCCAGATCCATTACGACCTCGGGGTGCTCCTCGCGCGGCGCGGAGCGCCCGCCGAGGCCGAGGAGCATCTGCGCCGCGCGATCGCGCTGGCCCCTTCGAACCTTCAGCCGTACGAGGCGCTCGCGGCGCTGCTCGATCGGGCGGGACGCCGCGACGAGGCCGCGAGCGTGAGGGCCGAAGCACCCCGCTGATCAGTGCCCTTCGAGCCACCCCGCGAGTTCGGCGAGCGACCGCAGCCGCGGGACCCCGGCATCGCCGTAGAGGCCGTGCCGGTCGAGCAGGACCGGGATGAGCCCCGCCGAGAGCGCTCCGGCCACGTCGACGGCCGGGACGTCGCCGACGAAGACCGTTGAGGCGGGATCGGCCGACATCCGCTCGATCGCGATTGCGAAGATCGCGGGATCGGGCTTCTCGACGCCGACCAGGTGCGAGTCGACGACCGTCTCGAACAGCCCGGCGAACCCAGCCGTGTCGAGATCGCGCGCGACGCGCCCTTCGGCGTTGCTGACCACGCCGGCGCGGTATCCCGCCGCCTTGAGCGCGCGGACCGCGGCGACCGCCCCGTCGATCGCCACCGTCCAGAGGCCCACGCGGCCATGCGCTTCCCAGAGGGTGTCGACGATCCCCTCGGTCCACCCAGGAGGGGTGCCCACGCGGGTGAGCAGGATCCTGAAGTAGTCCCGCCACGCCTCGCTCGTCCGTCCCCCCTCGCGGACGCGCCGGTCGATCGCCATGCGCGCGATCGACTCCGCCTCGGAGAGCGCCTCGATCGGGACGTCGATGTGGCGGGCGGCGAGCAGGCGTCTGAGGAACGCGTAGTCGAGATCGAGAAGCACGCCTCCCGCGTCGAGGAGGACGGTCTCGATGCGCCGCCCCGTCATTCCTCGAACGACAGGCCGCAGCCCGGGCATTCCGAGTCGGATGCCTTGACGACCGCCCCGCACGCCGAGCAGTTGAACGTGTCCTCGGCGGCCGTGTCCACGGGGCCCGCCGGATAGCCGAGAAGGTCCGCGACCGCGCGCAGGTGCCGCGGGGCGACGCGGATCCAGAACTCTTCCCTCGCCGGCTCGGTGAGCTTTGAGCCCGGAGCCTCGTCGACGAGGATGTCCGCCGCGATCTTCTTCTCGCGCAGCTGGTCGCGCGCGCGCCGCGCCTCGTCGAGAGTCTCGAACCCGCAGAAGTTGACCTTCGCCTCCTCGACCGCGACCTCCGGGAGAACGGCCGCGTCCGGCCGCCGCGGCACGGCGTCGAGGGACGCGACCAGGTCGACGTCGCAGCCGGCGCAGCGCGTGAATCCGGCGCGGTACTCGTCACGGCAGACGGGGCAGAACATGGGGAGGAAGGATATCAGTTCGGTGCTTCCGGTTTGCATAGAATGCCGACCGTGCGCCGCCTCCGCCTCTTCGCGCTCGTCTTCGTGCTGGCGGCGGCGCTTTACGCGCCGTCGGTGTCGTACGGCTTCGTGTGGGACGACATCTCGCTGATCCGCGAGAATCGGTTCCTCCACGATTTCACGACGCTGCGCGAGAACCTCACCGGCGATTTCTTTCGGCGGAGCCACGATCCGGCGTCGATCGGGCACTGGCGGCCGCTCCCGACGCTGACGTACATGTTCGACTGGCGCGCCGGGCACGGCGAGCCTCACGCGTTCCACGTTCACAACGCGATCCTCCATGGCCTCGCGGCCGCGCTGCTGGCGATGCTCGCGCTGGAGCTCGGCCTGTCGGCCCCGGCCGCCTCGGGCGCGGCGCTGCTGTTTGCCAGCCACCCCGTTCACGTCGAGGCCGTGGCCTGGATCTCGGGGCGGCCGGACCTGCTGTGCGGACTCTTCGTGATCGCAGCGCTCCTCCTCGACGCACGGGCGGCGAAGTCCGGGGGGCGCGCCCTCGCGATCGCCTCCGGGTGCGCGACCCTCGCCGGGCTCCTCTCGAAGGAGATGGCGGTGATCGTGCCCGCGGCGGTGGCGCTGCGCGCCCTGATGCTCCCGGGTCGCGCCGAGGAGAAGGACCCGTCGCCCGCGAGGCGCGCAGCGCGCGCGGTCCTCCCGCATGGGGTCGCCATCGCCGTCTACCTCACGGCCCGGTTCGGCGTCCTCGGCATCCTGCCGCGCGGCTCCGCCGCGGCGGCCGCCGGGCATGCCGCGCTCTTCGTGACCTGGTGGAGCGCGTTTCTCGAGTACGCGCGCGTGGTGGCCTGGCCGGGGCGCCTCGGCATCATCCCCCGCGTCGGACTCGAGACGTCCGTGCTCGCGCTTCGACCGGTGCTGGGGATCGCCCTGTTCGCGGCGACCGGCGCGATCGCGTGGAGAGTGCGCCGGGTGGCCCCTCCGGCCTCCTGGGGCCTCGCGTGCGCGCTGCTGGCCTTGGCACCGGTCACCGGATTCCTGGTCGCGGTGCGCACCGCGCCCGGCATCGCGTTCCCTTGGGCCGAGCGCTTCCTCTTCGTGCCGTCGATCTTCCTCGCGATCGCCGCGGCGGACCTCGCCGCCCGCGCCGCAAGGCAGAGCCGCGCGCTCGGCAAGGCCGTGCCGGTCGCCGCCGCCGCGGCGATCGTGGCGCTCGGCGCGCGCACGCTCGCACGCGAGAGCGTCTGGGCCGACCAGCAGACGCTGTTCGCCGATGCGGTCGCGGGCGCTCCCGAGGACAGCGGCGCCCAGGCGTCGCTCGGCGCGGCGCTCGCCGATGCCGGGGATGCCCGGGACGCCGAGGAGCACGATCTCCGCGCGCTCGCCCTGGAGCCCGCGAACACGCTCGCGCACTTCAATTACGGCAACCTCCTGCGCCGTCGCGGCGATCTCGAGGCCGCCGAAGCGCACTACCGCGCCGCGATCGCCGGACGGCCCGATTTCGCCCAGGCCTGGCTCAACCTGGGGCTCGTGCAGTTCGACCGGGGGCGAAGCGACGACGCGATGGCCTCGTTCCAGGCGGCCGACCGCGCGCTCGGCGGATACCCGGAGGCGAAGGTCGACATCGCCACGCTCCTGCGGGCGACCGGCCGCGCGGCGGAGTCGATCCCCTTCTACGAGGAGGCGCTCCGCCTCGACCCGACGCTCTCCGCCGCCCGCCGCGGGCTCGAATCCGTGCGGGAGCAGCTCAGGTCCGAGCCCTCGTCCCGCTGAGGAGCCCCCCCGGTCCGCGCCGCACCGCTGGCAGGACGGGGATCTGCCGCCGCGCCTCCTCCGCCACCGCAGGATCGACGGTCGCGATCACGACGCCGTCGCCGCGCGCCTTCTCGGCGACGATGCGCCCCCACGGATCGACCACGCACGCGTGACCGTAGGACCGCCGGCCGGGATGGTGCGTCCCCCACTGCGCGGGAGCCACGACCCACGTCTGGTTCTCGATCGCGCGGGCGCGAAGCAGCGCTTCCCAGTGAAGCGACCCCGTGTACGCGGTGAACGCCGAGGGGACGAACACGACGGTCGCGCCCGACAGCGCGAGCACGCGGAACAACTCGGGAAAGCGCAGATCGAAGCAGACGGTGAGGCCGATCGTCCCGTACGGCGTGCGCGTCACGACAGGCCGGTCGCCCGCCTCGACCACCGCCGACTCGCGAAAGCTCACGCGCCCCGGGATCGCCGCGTCGAACAAGTGCATCTTGCGGTAGACGGCGGCGCGGCGCCCCTTGGGGTCGAACAGGATCGAGGTGTTCCGGATCTTGCGCCGCCCGGGGATCCGCTCGGCGATCGTCCCGGCGAGCACCCACGCCCGGTGAGACCGGGCCATCGCGGCGAAACGGTCCGCCGTCTCCCCGTCGAGGTCCTCCCCGCGCGGCGTCCCCGAGCCCTCCCGCAGGAACGCGGCGTTCTCCGGAAACGCGATGACCTCCGCCCCGCCCGCGGCCGCTTCCGCGGCGAGACGGTCGGCAAGAGCGAGGTTGCGCGAGCGGTCCGCGGTGGAGCGCATCTGGACCGCTCCGACGACGAAGCGCCGCGGCGGTCCGCCGCGGCTCACTTCAGGTGGCCCAGGCGGGCGACCGCGGTCTCGACGCGCTTGCGGTAGGTCTTGAGGTCTCCCGTCCGGAGCGCGTTCTGCGCCTCCGCGACGAGAGAGGCCAGCTCGGCTTGCCCGAGCGACTCGCATCCGTCCCGCGCCTCGTCGAGCTTGACCCGCAGGCCGTCGAGATCGCCGACGGTCAGCGCGTTCAGGAGCGCGATGAGCCGTGCGGGGGTGGTCACGGCTTGAGCGTCCCCTCCGCCACGGCGCGCACGAGGTCGAGCGAGGACACGATCCCGAGAAGGCGGCCCTCGTCGACGACCGGCACGTGGTGGATGCGCATCCCCCACATCATCCGGCACAGCTCGACGATGTCGGTGTCGGGGGTCGCGCAGACCGCGGGCGAGGTCATGATCTCCGCCACCGTCGCCCCGGAGCCGCCCGGCCCCGCCGACGCGGCCCCCATCGCTCCGAACAGCACGTCCTCCTCGCTGACGATCCCGACGAGCTCGCCGCCCTCGTTGACCACGGGGACCCCGTTGACGTGAGCGGTCTGGAGGACGTCGCACAGCTGCTCGATCGTCGCGTCCTCGCGGATCGTGGTGAGGTGCGACTGCATGAGGTCCTTCGCGTTCATCGGTCGGGGAACATACCGGACCCGGGCACGTGGATCAACGCCCCCGCCGGGGCGACGCGGGGCTCCGCGAGATTTTTGACGCGCGCCGTTCCCTCCGCTACCGTCCTACGGATGATCCCGATCCGGACACTCGCCGGGCTTTGCGCGCTGTCGCTCGCCCCGCTCCCGGCCCTCGCGACCGGCCCCGACAGGTCGGCGGAGGAGGTCCACAAGCCGGCGTTTCCGGTGCGCATCGCGAAGCTCGACGCCGACGTCACGCTCGACCCCGAGAAAGGATCGCTCGCGGAGACCGTCTCGCTCTCCGTCGAGGGGCAGGATCTCGGCCGCCTCGATTTCGCGATCGACGAGGGGCTCGTGGTCACGAGCTGCCGGGCGAGCGGCGGATACGCCGAGTACCACCAGGCGGGCTCCGAGCTGGGCGTCGACCTGATCCCCCCTGTCACCGGCGCCACGACGCTGACGTTCTCGCTCAAGGGGGTGCCGCACCTCCCCAGCGAGATCGGCCCGGCGCGCGCTGTGCTCTCGCCGGCGGCGGCGTGGTACCCCGTGCATCCCGGCATGTGGGGCGCCGCGACGGTCATCGTGCGCGTCCCGGAGGGGTGGGGCGCGATCGCTCCGGGCACCCCCGATGCGCGGATGTCGCCAGGGGTGTTCCGGTACGCAACGGAGAAACCGGTCCGGTCGGTCGCGGTCGCCGCGGGCCCCGGATTGAAGATCGCGTCGTCCACCCTGGTTCAGGTCCCGTTCCGCCTGGCGAGCGTGGGCGCGAAGGTGGAGATGAAGGACGTCGCGGCGCGCCTGACCCCTCCGATGTCGTGGCTTGCCGGCGCCCTCGTCCCGTATCCGTTCGACGGCTTCGAGCTCGTCCTCCTTCCCGGATACGCGCGGCGCGTGCAGGGAAGCGGCATCTTCATCGCCGGTCAGGCGACGCCGCTGTACACGGATGCCGACGGGGCCGACCTTCTCGCGGGGCAGTGGTTCGGCGAGCGGCTCGCTGGAGACGCGGGGTGGATCACGGGCATGGCGGCGTGGCTGGCGTGCGTCTTCGCCGAGGACCGGACGCTGCCGATGCCGACGGACGTCGCTGCGCAGAGGGAGGGCTACTTCCATATCCGCTCGGGTGACGTGGCCCTCGCGCACGCCCCCGCGACCACGCCCGACCCCGTTCTCCGCGGAAAGGGATCCGCCGCCCCCGCGATGGTCCGCCTGGTCGCCGGAAACCGCACCACGTTCGATGCTATCCGCTCGCTGTTCGCGGCCCCGATCGGGCCGCCGATCTCGATCGACGATGTGCGCAAGGCGCTCGAGCGCCTGGGGAAGCGCCCCTTCGACCGCGTCTTCACCGACTGGTTCGAGCGGTCGGGCGCGCCCGAGCTGGAGGTCGCGCTCCGGTCGATGCCGTCGGCCTCCGGCGGGTTCCGGGCCGACGTGACGCTCACTCAGAAGACCGCGGCGTACGAGATGCCGGTCGACATCGTGATCTACGGCCCGGGAGACGAGCATCGCGAGACGGTCGAGATCGATTCGGACTCGACCGCGGTCTTCTACATCCTGCCTTTCGAGCCGAAGCGGATCGAGCTCGACCCGCTGGGCCGGATCTACCGCCGGAAATGACCCCGGTCGCCGGGGGGCGCCCCAGCAGGCTATAGTTCCCCCACCGTATGGTCTTGAAGCGCATCAAGGAGATGCTGACGCGCCGACCCGGGCGCTCACGCTCCCTGGCTTCCGAAGCGGCCTCACCGGCCGAGAACGCGGAGGCATCTTACCGGCCGACCCCGGAGGCGCCGCCGATCCACCGCGGACCGGAGGTCGTCCACCACCCGGTCGCGCTGCAGGACCTCGATCCCGACGCGGTGCGCATCGTCAAGCGCCTGACACGTTTCGACCACACGGCCTATCTGGTCGGCGGGTGCGTGCGCGACCTGCTGCTCGCGCGGTCGCCGAAGGATTTCGACATCGGCACCTCGGCCACGCCGCGGCAGATCAAGCGACTTTTCTCGAACTGCCGGATCATCGGCCGCCGGTTCCGCCTGGCGCACATCTACTTCCAGAACGGGAAGATCATCGAGGTCGCGACCTTCCGCGCGCGCGACGTCGTCGAGGCCGGCGGCCCCGAGGGGGCCGCGCCTGCCGCCTCCGACGAGGCCGAGGACCTCCTCATCCGCGACGACAACGTCTTCGGCACCCCGGAGCAAGACGCGCTGCGGCGCGACTTCACCATCAACGCGCTCTTCTACGACCCCAATGCCGAGACGGTCATCGACCACGTCGACGGGATGGGCGATCTCAGACGCCGCCTGGTGCGCACGATCGGCGATCCGGCGGTCCGGTTTCGAGAAGACCCGATCCGGATCCTCAGGGCGTTGAAGTTCGCGGCCCGGCTGTCGTTCGACATCGAGGAGAAGACCCTCGTCGCGTTGAGACAGACGCGGGGGGAGATCCCCAAGGCCGCGGCCCCGCGGATCCTCGAGGAGATCAATCGCTTCTGCCGGGGCGGCGCCGCGCGCCGCTCGTTCGAGCTGGCGATCGAGACCGGCGTCTTCGCCGTGATCCTTCCCGAGCTGGCCGAGACGTACCCCGAGGGGAGCGCCGCCCGGCGCTCGCTGCTCGCGCTGCTCGATGCGATCGACACGCGCCTCAAGGGGGATCGGGACATCGCGACCGGCGAGATCTTCTCGGCGCTCCTGTTCGGCGCGGTGGCGCCCACGCTCGGATGGCCGCTGACGCCAGAGGCCGGTGCCGGAAGCGGCGGGCGCGACGCGAGGACGGTCGTCGACGAGGCGCTCCGGCCGATCGCGCTCCGGCTCCGCCTCGCGCGCCGCGACCAGGAGCGGGTCCGCCAGACTCTCGCGACCCTCCACCGGATGGTGCCGATGCGCTCGATGCGTCGCGGAGCCCGGGTGGCGCTCCTGAAGCGGCCGGCTTTCTCCGACGCCCTGGCACTCCTGGACGCGCTCGCCGGAGCGCTCGGCGGCGAGTTCGCCGCGGCGCACCAGGGCTGGACGCAGCAGGTCGAAACGCACGGGGTGGCGGAGCCCGCGGGCGTCGCGGAAGCGGTCGCCGCGGCCGACGAGGACGCGGGCGAGCCCGGAGCGGACGGCACGGAGCGGAAGCGGCGGCGCCGCGGGCGCCGCGGCGGGCGCGGCCGGCGCCGGCCCGGCGGCGCGGCGCGACCCGCGGGCACCGACGGCTCCGAGCCCGCGCCCGAGTCGCGTCCGGCTCCGTCGGCCTCTCCGGGCCGGCCGCAGCGGCAGCCCCGGGCGGCGCGCGAGCCGCGACCGGCGGCTCCGGGCATGCCGCCGGTCTGGGACGACAACTACTTCTTCGCCGCGCTCCCGTCGGTCCCGGCGATCGAAGCGGAGGAGCGGGACACCGACCGGTACGGGGCGCTGTCGGTCGGCTCGGCGGCGCGAGCGGAGCAGGAGCCGGACGACCCCGCAGAAGCGGCGACCGGCGATGGGTCCTCCGGCAAGCGCCGGCGGCGGCGCCGGGGCGGACGGCGCCACAAGAAGGGCGGGCCTATACTTCCGCCAGGAGGGGCGCCCGCGTCCGCGGACGAGGAGGCCTCATGAGCGCGACGAGATGCCTGTCCGTCGCCGGAATGACCGTGCTGTCGCTGGTCTCGATGACGTTTCCGGGGTGCGGTGGAAGCCACAGCGGCTCCAGTCTCTCGGGGTCGTTCACGCAGAGCGCCACCGCGCTGGCACCGCGCCTGGTCAAGATCCAGCAGAAGACCGCCTCCGGCGGCCGCGTGGTCGTCGACGTCGTCATCGGCGGCCCGGATATGACGCTCGACATGTTCGCCTTCGCCTTCGACGTGAAGATCGGCGACGGGACCGTCGCGAAGTTCGTCGCGGGCAGCGCCGTGGCGGGGAACGCGCTCGTCGCCTCGGGTGGCCAGACCATCCAGGCGAACGCCGCGCCGTCGGGCGCGGACCCGACCGACATCGTCGTCGGTGTCTCGAAGCTCGGCGGCCCTCCCGGCAACGGCATTTCGGGAAACGTCGCCACCGTCGTCGAGCTGTCGTTCGACATGCTCAAGGCGGGACAGACCACATTGACGATCACGGGGAGCGGAGCCAACCCGCCGACCTGCCTCAATTCGCAGTCGCCGCCGCAGCCGATCCCGTCGATCACCTTCGACCCCGCCAGCGGCGCGTTCAACGGGGTCTCGACTGGGGGCGGAGGGTACTGACCCTGCGGTAGACTTCGCGGGGTGCTCCTGGAGAAACCCGCGTGAAGTCCCTCGTTCCGCTGTCGTTCCGCGTCAACGGCGAGCCGGTCGAAGCGGCGGTCGCGCCCTACAAGACGCTGCTCGAGGTCCTGCGGGAAGACCTCGGCCTCACGGGCACCAAGCACGGGTGCGAGCTCGGCGAGTGCGGGGCGTGCGCGGTGCTGCTCGACGGCGAGCCGGTGCTCTCGTGCCTGGTCGTCGCCCGGGCGTGCGAGGGGCGGACGGTCGAGACCGTCGAGGGGCTCGCCGGGCGCGACGGGGCGCTCCACCCGCTCCAGGAAGCGTTCGCCGATCTCGGCGGCTCGCAGTGCGGGTACTGCACGCCGGGGATCCTGATGACCGCCAAGCACCTGCTCGACGGAAACCCCTCTCCGACGCGCGACGAGATCGCCGACGCCCTGTCGGGGAATCTCTGCCGGTGCACCGGGTACAACCAGATCTTCGAGTCCGTCGAGGAGGCGGCGGCGCGCCTGCGAGGCGAGCGCCGCGTCACCCACGACGACGAGCACTGGGCGAAGACGGGGGATCCGCTCGCCGCCGAGGTCCGCAAGCGATGAGCCAGCCGGGCTCGCCGAGGAACACGATCGGGCGGGCACGGCGCCGGGTCGACGGCCGCGCGAAGGTCACCGGGCAGACCCGCTTCGCCGACGACGTCGTCCTGCCGCGCACGGCTCACTGCAAGCTGCTGCGCGCGAGCGTCCCGCACGCCCGGATCCGCTCGATCGACGTGTCGGCCGCGGCGTCGGCACCGGGAGTCCTGCTCGTGCTCACGGGCGCGGACTTCCCGATCCCCTTCGGAATCCTCCCGGTCTCGCAGGACGAGCATCCTCTCTGCCGCGAGAAGGTGCGTTTCGTCGGGGATCCGGTCGCTGCCGTGATCGCCGCCGACGAGGCCAGCGCCGCCGAAGCCCTCGCACTGATTGCGGTCGACTACGAGGCGCTCCCGGCGCGCGCGACGCCCCTCGAGGCGTACGAGAACCCCTCGCCCCGGATCCACGAGTACGGAGAGGAAGGCAACGTCCACAAGCGCGTGTCGTTCCGCTTCGGGGACACGGACGAAGCGCTCGCGTCGTCCGACCGCGTCTTCGACGACGTCTTCTTCTTCCAGGGGAACACGCATCTCCCGATCGAGCAGCACGCCTCGATCGCGGCCCCGGATCCCGACGGGAAGCTGACGATCTGGTCGTCGACGCAGGTGCCCCACTACCTGCACCGCGCGCTCTCGCGGGCGCTCGAAATCCCCGCGGCGCACATCCGCGTGATCGCGGCGCCCAACGGCGGCGGCTTCGGCGGCAAGACCGATCCGTTCAACCACGAGATCGTCGTCGCGAGGGCGGCGATGATCCTGGGACGGCCGGTGAAGATCGCGCTCAATCGCGAGGAGGTTTTCTACTGCCATCGCGGGCGGCATCCCGTCCTCATGCGCTTCCGGACCGGCGTCAACAGCGACGGGACGATCCAGGCGATGCACCTCCAGACGTTCATCGACGGCGGGGCGTACGGGTCGTACGGGGTCGCGTCGACCTTCTACACGGGCGCCCTGCAAACGGTGACCTACCGGATCCCCCGCTACCGCTTCGAGGCGTGCCGGATGTTCACCAACAAGCCGCCGTGCGGACCGAAGCGGGGGCACGGGACGCCGCAGCCGCGCTTCGGCCAGGAGGTCCAGCTCGACAAGATCGCCGAGGCGCTCGCCCTCGACCCGGCGGAGCTACGCCTGAAGATCGTCGAGAAGCCGGGCACCGTGACCGCGAACTACATGCAGGTGCGGACGATCGGCCTCGCGGAGTGTATCCGCTCCGTGGTCCGGCGCTCCGGCTGGGCGGAGCGGTTCCGCCACCTCCCGCACGGTCACGGGCTGGGGCTGGCCTGCTCGTCGTACCTCTCGGGGGCGGGACTTCCGATCTACTGGAACAAGCTTCCGCACTCCGGCGTCCAGCTCAAGCTCGACCGGAGCGGGGGCGTGACCGCGTTTTGCGGGGCGACCGAGGTCGGCCAGGGCTCGGACGACGTGCTGGTGAACATCGTCGCGGAGATCCTGGGGATCCACCCGTTCGACATCCGCTGCGTGACCGGAGACACGGACCTGACGCCCGTCGACCTCGGGAGCTACTCGAGCCGGGTCACCTTGATGATGGGGAACGCCGCGATCGAGGCGGCGGACCGGGCTCGCGACCTTCTCGCCCGTGCGGTCGCCGCGAAGCTCGCGGTCCCGAAGGAGCGGCTCGTCTTCTCCGAGCGCCGGGTCTTCGACGCGTCCGAGCCCGGGACGGGCGTGACCTTCCAGGAGGCGGTCATCCTCGCCGAGGCCGAGTTCGGGACGCTCGGTACGACCGGCTCCTACACGCCGCCGCGCTCCCCCGCCCGCTACAAGGGCGGAGGCGTGGGGCCGTCGCCGACGTACTCGTACACCGCCTGCGTCGTCGAGGCGCACGTCGACCCGGCGACGGGGTGGGTCCACGTCCCGAAGATCTGGATCGCCCACGACATCGGCCGGGCGCTCAATCCGGTGCTCGCCCGCGGCCAGGTCGAGGGATCGGTCTACATGGGTCTCGGCGAGGCGCTCATGGAGGAGCAGGTGTTCCGGCGGCTCCCGCCGAAGCTCTCGGGCGCCCTCGTCCACAAGTTCCCCTCGATGCTCGAGTACAAGTCGCCGACGTCCCTCGACATGCCGGAGGTCGACACGGAGCTGATCGAGATTCCCGATCCGGCCGGACCGTTCGGCGCCAAGGAGGTCGGCCAGGGTCCCCTGCTGCCGATCATGCCGGCGGTGGCGAACGCCGTCTACGACGCGGTGGGCGTGCGGATCGACGAGGTGCCGATCACGCCGGAGAAGATCGTCAAGGCGCTCGAGGAGAAGGCCAAGGGGAAGCCGGGCCGGTACGGCCCGGAGTCGTTCCCCGACATCGCCTTTCCGGAGCCGATGCTCGTGCCGCCGCCGTGGGAGGGCGGGGACGGGAACGCGACCAACGACCCCGAGCGGAAGCGCTCGGCGAAGCTGGCGGACAAGTCCGCATGATGCGCCTTCCGCTCTTCGCGCTCGCGAGCCCGCGCTCGGTCGCGGAAGCGGCGGCCATCCTCGCCGATCACGCGCCCGGCGAGGCGATGGTGCTCGCGGGCGGGACCGACCTCCTGCCGAACATGAAGAGGCGCCAGCAGACACCGAAGGTCATCGTGTCGATCGCGGGCGTCCCCGACCTCCGGCAGTCGACGAGCGGCCGCGGGATGGTCCTCGGCGCGGGATTGACGCTCACGCAGCTCGCCCGCGACGGCGCGATCCGCGAGCGGTACACCGGGCTCCACCAGGCGGCGGCGCAGATCGCGACACCGCTCCTGAGGAACATGGGCACGCTCGGCGGGAACCTCTGCCTCGACACCCGCTGCAACTACTACGACCAGAACCTCGAGTGGCGCCGCGCGATCGGCTACTGCATGAAGAAGGACGGCGCGACCTGCTGGGTCGCGCCCAGCTCCGACCGGTGCCTGGCGGTCTCCTCGACCGACACGGCACCGATGCTGATGGCGCTCGGGGCGAAGGTGACGCTCGTCTCCAAGCGAGACGGCGGGCGCGTGATCCCCCTCGCCGATCTGTACCGGAACGACGGGATCAGCTACCTGACGCGCCGCCCGGACGAGATCCTGACGCACGTGCTGCTTCCCGACGCTTCCGGCTGGAAGAGCGTCTACTGGAAGCTCCGGCGCCGCGGAAGTTTCGACTTCCCCGTGCTCTCCGTCGCGGCGGCGGTGCGATGGTCGCAGGACCGCATCGTCGAGGAGGCGCGCATCGTCCTCGGCGCCGTGGCCTCGCGTCCGCTCGCCGCCGAGGACGCCGCCGCCGGGCTCGTCGGAAAGCCGCTCGACGACGCGGCGATCGCCCGGGCCGCCGAAGCGGCGTTCGCCCACGCGAAGCCGATGGACAACACCGACTTCGTCCTCCACTGGCGCAAGCGCGTCGTCCGCGAATTCGTCACGGCGGCCCTGCGGGAGCTCCGCGGGGACGACATGCGCGAGATCCGGCGGCGCTACTCCCGCCAGGACCTGGTCTGGGTCGCATGAGCCCCCCGGTCGTCCTGCGAGGCGTCGTCACGGCGGACCTTCCCGTCTTCTACGAGCACCAGCGCGACCCCGAGTCGCTGCGCCTTGCGGCGTTCACGCCGCGCGATTGGGACGCGTTCCGCGCCCACTGGGAGAAGATCCTCGCGCAGCCCGATGCGATGATCCGCGCGATCGTCGCCGGCGGCACGCTCACCGGCTACGTGTTGAGCTTCGAGCGCTTCGGCAAGCGGGAGGTCGGTTACTGGATCGGCCGCGAGCACTGGGGACGCGGGATCGCGACCGCCGCGCTCGTCGCGTTCCTCGAGATCGAACGCTCGCGCCCGCTCCACGCCCGGATCGCGGAGCACAACGTCGGCTCGATCCGGGTCGTCGAGAAATGCGGGTTTGCCGTCTCCCACGAGGAGGACGGCGAGAGCCCGATGGACGACGGAGTCGAGGAAGTGGTCTTGAAGCTCACCTAGGATCCGCCAGCGGGCACGGCGTCCCCCGCTGGGGCAAACCGTCCCAAAATGACGGGAGTTCTCCTCATACGTGGTGTATTCCTCGATGCCTGGCCCAGGGGACCGTTCAGGAGACACCACATGCGCAGTCGCAAGGTATTCGTCACGCCCGCCCTGTTCACGCTGCTCTTCGCGGCCACCACCGCCGCGCTCGCCCAGGGCGCGCCCAGCCTCATCTGGACCAAGGGCGGTCACTTGGGCGTCCTCGACGTCGCGCTGTCCCCCGACCTCGGGACGCTCGTGTCGATCGGCCAGGACGATCAGTCGGTCAAGCTCTGGAGCGCCTCCGACGGGAAGTTGCTCCGCACGCTCCCGGCTCAGGAGGCCACCGGCGAGAGCGTCGCCTACTCCCCCGACGGCCAGTACGTCGCCTCGGGAGGCGACGTCAACTTCGGAAGCGGCGAGGTCAACGTCAAGCTCTGGAAGGTCTCCGACGGATCGCTCGTCCGCACCTTCGGGAGCACCGTGACCGACGTCCAGACGGCCTGGTCGCTCGCCTTCTCCCCCGACGGGACGATCCTCGCGGCCGCGCGGGGGAACAACGTCCAGCTCTGGCGCGTCGCCGACGCGGTCCTCCTGCGGACGCTCACGGGACATTCGGGGTCGGTTTTCTCGGTCCGCTTCTCGCACGACGGCACGCTGATCGCGACGGGAAGCGCCGACGACACGGCGAAGATCTGGCGCACCTCGGACGGCGCGCTGCAGAGAACGCTCACCGGCCACACGTTCTTCGTCTCGTCCGCCGCCTTCTCCCCCGACGGAACGAAGCTCGTCACGGGAAGCTGGGACATGACGGCGAAGATCTGGAGCGTGAGCACCGGAACCGTCCTCAAGACCCTGAGCGGCCACACGGACGCCATCAATGCCGACGACTGGTCCCCCGACGGGACCGTGATCGCGACCGCCTCCGCGGACAGCACGATCAAGCTCTGGAACGCGACCTCGGGCGCTCTCGTCCGCACGCTCTCCGATCCCGACGTGCTCTACCCGCAGGCGGTGCAGTTCGCTTCCGACTCGCTCACGCTGGTGTCGGGGGGCAGCGACAGCAAGTGTCGTCGCTGGCGCGTCTCGGACGGCGCGCTGACGGTCACGTTCGGATCCCACACCGGTGGGATCAACGCCGTGACGTTCGCCTCGGACGGCCGCTTCGTCAGCGGCGCCGACGACCGGATCGCCAAGGTGTGGGATCCGAACGGAACGCTCCTTCACGACCTGATCGGCCATGGCGACGTGATCAACGCGGTCGACGTCTCTCCGGACCAGACGAAGGTCGCGACGGCCGCCGGGTCGCCGGCGCCGGACACGCTCGACCCCACGGTGAAGATCTGGGACTTCAGTACGGGAGCTCTCATCCGGACGCTTCCGGGCCACTCCAGCGGTAGCTTCGCCGCGCAGTTCTCTCCCGACGGCACGCTCCTCGCGACCGGCGGCACCGACGTCAGCGACGGCCGGGTGAAGGTCTGGCGGGTCTCGGACGGCGCCTTGCTCCAGCAGTTCATCCATCCGAGCGGCGTCACCGCCCTTCGCTGGTCGCTCGACGGCGCGATCATCGTCTCGGCGGCCGGCACGACGCTCCGGTGGTGGAGCTATCCCGGCGGCGTCGTGCTCCGCACGGCAACCACGGGGGGCTCGGTGAACACGCTCTCCCTCTCCCCCGACGGCGCCACGCTCGCCTCGTCCGAGGACACCGACGGCAACAACGTCCGTCTGTGGCGCTTCTCGGACGCCGGATTGATCCGGACGTTCGCCGGGCACACCGACTTCGCGCAATCGGTCGCGTGGGGGCGGGACGGCCAGACCGTCGTGTCGAGCTCGGGGTACGACTACGACATCAAGGTGTGGAGGCCGTCCGACGGCGCGCTCCTCGCCGCGTACGATTCCGAGACCGGCTGGGGCCAGCGCCCGAAGCTACCCGTGGCGCTCAGCATCGACGGCTCACGCCTCGGGTATGGCCGCAACGACGCCACGGTCGAGATGAGCGCCTTCGCCTTCCCGCCGGCGGCGCTGCTGAAGATCGACAAGAACGTCCCCGCCGGCGTCGTCCACATCTCGTGGACGGGTGGCATCGCGCCGTACACGCTGAAGCGCGCGCTCGACGCGCAGTTCACGACCGGCGTGGTCACGCTGGTGAATGCCGGATCCGGCACGAGCTACGACGACCCGGTGCTCAACGACGGGGTCGATTACTACTATCGGCTGGAGTAGACGGGGCGTGACGGGTCAGGCGTTGGGATTCTGCCCCAGCACGCAGATCCACCGCTTGTTGTCCGCGATGACGATCTTCACGTCCGTGAATCCCGCCGCCTCGAACGCTTGACGGTGCTCGTCGACGCTCAGGTGCACGGCGCGGAGCGCGGTCATCACGGCCCACTGGAACTGGTGGAGCGGGGCGCCCTTGTAGCTCTCGGCGAGGAGCATCGCGGTGCCTCCGGGCTTGAGCACGCGGCGGATCTCCTTCATCCCGGCGACGATGTCGGGCCAGTAGTAGTGCGTCTCGATCGCGGTAGCGAGATCGAAGCGGCCGTCCGGAAACGGAATGGCCGAGACCGGAGCCTGGCGAATATCGACGTGGCCCGCGCCGATCGCGGCGGCGTTCACCTTCCGGGCGAGGGCGACGCTCTCCGCCGAGTAGTCGATCCCGCACACCGGCCCGTCGGTCATCGCCCACAGCTTCTCGATCGTCCTCCCGCCGCCGCACCCGACGTCCAGGATCGCGAACCCTCGCTCGATGCGCAGCTGCCTCAGGCCCCAATCGGTCATGCTCGAGTGCGACTTATTCATCGACAGTAGCATGGGGCGGCCGATCCATCGGCTCGGCTTCCGCACCTGGTAGAGGATCAGGGGGACGAGCACGAGGATGATCACCCAGTTGACGACGACAGGGATCATGGTTTGGCTCCCAAGGAGCGTACGCACCGGAACCCCAGGTGGTTCGTTCCCGTGCTGACTTCCCCCTTTCCGCGCGTCCCAACCATGTAGCGAGAGCAGTACTGATCGGTGCACAGGAACGAGCCGCCCCGCTGGACACGCTTCTTTTCCCCCGGCTCGCCGGGATCGTACGGCTCCGCCGGGCCCTGGGGATTCCGGGCCACCCCGCCTTTCGTGGCCAGATCCGCATAGTAATCGGGGCGGTACCAATCGCTCACCCACTCCCAGACGTTCCCGGCGACGTCGTACAGGCCGTATCCGTTCGGAGGGAATTGCGCCACGGGCGCCAGCCCCTTGAAGCGGTCGGCGCCGGAGTCGTGGTCGGGAAAATGCCCCTGGTGCGTGTTCGCCATCCACTTCCCGTTCTTCTTGAAGTCGTTTCCCCAAGGGTAGAGCTGCCCCGTGAGCCCGCCGCGCGCGGCGAACTCCCACTCGGCCTCCGTGGGGAGGCGCTTGCCGGCCCACTTCGCGTAGGCCGCGGCGTCGTCGTACGCGATCTGCACGACGGGATACTTCCCCTTCCCCTCGATCGAGCTTTGCGGCCCGAGCGGATGCCTCCAGCTCGCACCTTTCACGTACGACCACCACTGGAAGTGATCGTCGAGCGGGACCGCGTGATCGGGAGGAGAGAAGACGACGGCTCCCGCGACGAGGTTTTCGGCGGGCGCCGCCGGGAACTCCTTCGCGGTCGGCGTGCGCTCGGCGACCGTGACGTACCCGGTCGCCTTCACGAACGCGGCGAACTGCTCGTTCGTGACCTCGGTCGCGTCCATCCAGAAGCCGTCGACGTAGACGCGATGGATCGGGCGCGAGTCGGCCGTCGCCTGCATGCCGACCTCGTCGTGCGGGTCGCTCGGATCGCGCGCCCCCATCGAGAACTCGCCCCCCGGGATCCAGACCATGCCGGCCGGAGCGGGACCGGGCAGCTTCGCGGCGTTGGGCACGGTGGTGACGAACGCCGTCGCCGGCGTTGTCGCTGCGACCGCGAGCAGCACGCACGCCGCGAGCATGGTCAGGGACCGCCGTGGTCGAGCAGGAGGCCTTGCGTGAAGAAGTGGGCGAGGGCCGCCCCGAAGGCGCAGCCGACGACCAGCACGATCCATCGCCACCGCGCCCACTCGCCGCGCATCCCCGAGAACTGGACGAACAGATCCACCACGTACGCCGCGCAGTACGCGACGTTCGCGAGGACGGCCAGGATGAAGAGCGTGAACACCCCGTCCGGGGTGATCAGCCCCTTGCTGTTCGGCCAGCCGGCGTAGAGGTGCGCGCAGACGACCGCGAGCAGGACGAGGTTGTAGATGAGGCGCCGCGGCTCCCAGTAGCGCAGGGCGCTCGAAGCCAATTCGCGGAAGCCCGGCCTCGCGTTCCCCTCGCCGCGCGCGGTCTCTCCCATCCGTGAGACCTCCTTACTTGAGCTGCAGCGTCACCTTGCCGATCGTTCCGGTGAACCGGCTCGGGATTCCGGGCTGGTAGGCCTCGGTGACCGGCGTGTCCTCGTCCATGCCGACATCGGCCCCCTCGTCGAGCGAGAAGACGAAGGCGTTCGTCTTCTCGATGCGTCCCTCGGCGACCTTCTTTCCGTTCACCATGAGCGTCGCCGTGCCGCCCTTCCCCCTCCCGCCGCCGTCATAGACGAAATCCACGGCGATCGTGGACCTGCCGGCGGGAAGCGATTCCTTCGAGGCGACCGTGTAGCGCTCGAGGCCGACCCAGTTGTACGCGTACGCGGGCTTGCCGTCCTTGACGTACAGGCTCCACCCGCCGAATCTCCCCCCCTGCGCGAGGATCACGCCGTTGGCGGCGCCTGCCGGCACGTCCACCTCGGCGGTGATCGACAGCGAGCGGTTCTTCACGTTGAGGAACGTGTTCTCCATCATGCCCGTCATGCCGGGATAGAGAGTCAGCGTCGTGCGGGGCCCCATCAGATCGGGGCGGCCCGCGAGGCCGGGGTCCATCCGCTCGATCGTCCGGTCGTCGAGCGGGAGCACGTTGTACCTCACCGCTTCCTTCAGGAAGAGATCCTGGAGCTCCTTGAGCTTGTCGGGATTCCTCGCGGCGAGATCGCTCGCGAGGCTGAAATCCTCCCTCGTGTCGTAGAGCTGCCAGACGTCCTTGTCGAGCGTCGCGCGCGGCGTCGGCTCCCACGGCACCCTGTGGACCGTGCGCGCGAGCCAGCCGTCGCGATAGAGCGCGCGGTTCCCGCCGATCTCGAAGTACTGGAGCGTGTGGCGGCTTGCGGCCCTGGCGTCGCCGAAGGAGTACGCGAAGCTCACCCCCTCGAGCGGAGTCTGGGGCGTCCCGTCGACCGACTTCGGGAACGGGAGCCCCGCCGCCTCGAGCACCGTCGGGACGACGTCGACGACGTGGTGCCATTGCGAGCGCACCTCGCCCTTCGCCTTGATCCCCTTGGGCCACGCGACCACCATCCCGTTCGTCGTGCCCCCGTAGTCGCTGGCGACCTGCTTCGTGTAGGCGAACGGGGTGTCCCCCGCGACCGCCCATCCGGCGGCGAAATGCGGGTAGGTCTCGGGCCCGCCCCACTTGTCGAGCTGCTTGAGCTGCTCCGTGATCGAGTCGGCGACGCCGTTGAAATACGTCATCTCGTTGACGGTGCCGTTCAGGCCGCCCTCGCCGCTCGCCCCGTTGTCGCCCGCGATGTAGACGAAGAGCGTGTTGTCCATGACCTTGAGGTCTTCGAGTGCTCCGACGAGCCGCCCGATCTCGTAGTCGGCCTGCTCCGCGAAGCCGGCGAAGACCTCCATCTGGCGGGCGTAGAGCTTCTTCTCGTCGGGCGGGAGCGTGTCCCAGTCCTTGATGCCGGCGGGTTTCGGCGCGAGCTTCGTACCGGGCGGGACGATCCCGAGCGCGAGCTGCCGCCGGAGCGCCGCTTCGCGGTACTTGTCCCAGCCGGAATCGAACTTCCCCTTGTACTTGTCCGACCACTCCTTGGCGACATGGTGCGGCGCGTGCGTGGCCCCAGGGGCGAAGTAGATGAAGAACGGTCGGTCGGGAGTCATCGCCTGCTGGAAGCGCACCCAGGCGATCGCCTGGTTCGTCATGTCGGTCATGAAGTGGTAGCCCGGGGTCGCGGGCAGCTCGACGCGCGTCACGCCGTCGTAGAGGAGCGGCGCCCACTGGTTCGTCTCGCCGCCCAGGAAGCCGTAGAACTTCTCGAACCCGGAGTAGGTCGGCCACGTCGTGTACGGGCCGGAGATGCTCGTCTCCCACAGCGGGGTCAGGTGCCACTTCCCGAACGCGGCCGTGTTGTACCCGTTGAGGCGCAGGATCTCGGCGAGCGGCGCGACGCTGCCCGGCCGCACGCCGGTGTTGCCCGGAAACGCGGTCGCGATGTCCTGCACCGCGCCGGTGTTGTTCGTGTGGTGATTCCGCCCGGTCAGGAGCGCGGCGCGGGTCGGGGAGCATAGCGCGGTGACGTGCATGTTGCTGTACCGGAGGCCGTCGGCCGCGAGCCGGTCGAGCGTCGGCATCGCGATCGCGCCGCCGAACGTGCTCGGGTGCGCGAACCCCATGTCGTCGATCAGGACGATCACGACGTTCGGCGCTCCCTTCGGCGCCTTCACCTCGAAGCGTGCCGGCGCTTTCGCGTTGCGCACGTCGAGCGTCGTGATCGCCGGGTGCGTCGGCTCGGGGATCGGCAGGACCGTGCGGTCGAGCGCGCCGGGAGCGGTCGCGGCGAAGGCGGGGAGGAACGAGACCGCGACCGTCACGCCGCGCCGAAGCGCGGGCGTCCCGATTCTCGAAATCACCGGAGCTCCGTCATGGGGTGTCGTGTGGGCGCATCGACCGGCGGAGGATAACTCAACACCGGTCGGGGATCACTTGCGCTTGACCCAGTAGCCGAATTCCTTCTCGTAGCAGGTCCCCGGAAGGTCCGCCGTCCGATCTTCGAAGTACGACTGCACGTCGGCAACCGCCTTGTTGTAGATGCTCGGGCCGATCTCTTCCAGCACGTACTCCAGGAACAGGCTCGCCTTCAGGTCGCCGATCTCCTGGTCGAGCTGCTCCGCGACGAAACGCTTGATCGACGTGTGGAGCTGCTTGGTCGTGTCGGGGGCGAGCTTGATGGGCATGGGGGCCTCAGGTCTGGGATTTCACCATCCCGCCTTGTACCACGCTTCCCTCGTCGCGCGCCCTTCTTCCACCGGCTCGGCGCGCAGCGTCCTGTCGAGCACCTCGACGTACACGGTGCCGTCCTCCGGGTACTCGCAGACCTCGTGGGACACGCGATTCCCGGTGGCGATGTACTCCATCGGCTCGGTCCCCGTGTTGACGAACGTGTGCGCCGCCGGATCGCCGGCGAGATACAGGATGAAGTCGCCCGCCTTGACCGGTACCGTCTTCTCGCCGTGACGCAGCGTCCCGCTCCCCTTCACGATGAAGAACATCTCCTCCTGGTGATGATGGCGATGCATCCGCGTCGCCTGTATCCCCGGAGCGATGCGATACAGCCGGAATCCGCACTGCGTCGAGCCCAGGCGGCGCGCCGGATCGCGGATCTCGGAGCCGATCCCCTCCCCCGCCTTCCACGGCGACCAAGGCAGGTCGGAGACGTTGACGATCTTGGGATCGCTCATCGGAAAGCCTCCTGCGTCACCGCCAGTCCGTGCTTTCGCTCTCGCGCTTCCGTGTGACCGTCCACAAGACCGCGACGACGAGCATGAGGACTCCGGTCGACAGGAGAATGACGCGGGTGACCGGATCCCACTTGATGACGATGGCGAACCCGATCACGAGGAGGATCGCCACGAAGCGCCCCATCCACTTCTCGATCGCGATCAGGGCGTCGCGCGCCTTGCCGGCGTAGTCCGCTTGGCTGTCTCCCGGCTCGATCGGCTCGTACTGTCGCCGGAACGGGATCTCGTCCTGCTGCCTCGGCCGATTCTGGACATAGCGGCGGTAGGCTCCGAGCAGCGCGATCGTCAGCAGGATTCCTCCTCTGACCCAGACGTGGAGGGCCTCGCTCGTCGTCATCCCTATTCGCGCTCCACCCGTTCGGTCGCCGGCCCCATCCCGCGCCTGACCAAACCGGCGATGCCCACCAGTATCGCCGAGGGCAGCCAGATCCATCGCAGCTCGCTCGCGATCACGGGCCAGGCCTCCCCCGAGCGGAACTCGGCGATCCCGATCGGCGAGACCGCGAGCGGCCGCACGGGGAAGAAGTACCGCGAATTGTCGAAAGGCGCGAGCAGTGCTACGCCGAGCCCGCCGTCCGTGAGCGCGTCGAGGAGCCCGTGGGAGGCGGTGCAGACGAACAGGTACAACCAGAGAACGCGCCGGTCGGTCTTGACGCGCGCGTTCCTGTCGAAGACCACGAGGGCCAGCGCGAGAAGGGCGGCGAAGCACAGGGAGTGCGTGAACCCCCGATGCCCCAGAAAGTCCTCGTAATGCACGCCGAGCGCGAAGCCGGCCACGTCGGCGTCGGGCGCCATCGCACAGACGGCGGCGACGCCCCACCATCTCGCCGGAACCGCCTTGCGCGAAAACGCCGTGCCGATCGCGACCGCGGTCATCGCGTGCGTCGGGATCGTGGGCATCGCGCGAGATTCGCGGGCAGCCGAGGATGCTCGGCCTAGGGCCTCACTTGACCAGGAGCTTCGCGATGTCGCTCTTCGCCTCGCCAATCGCGACCGGCGCCGTGGCTCCCTCCCAATTCTGGATCATCGACCCCTCGACCTTGAAGCAGCCGTGCTCGAGGTTGACGGTCGCGAACGCGCCGCCCGGCTCGTGCGACAGGAAGACGAGGTAGTTGGCGTCCTGGTCGTACGACGGCCGCGGCTCGCCATGGCCATTGTTGAAGTTGATCGTGATCGTCGACGGGATGTGCGCGCCCTTCAGGGTCTCGAGGACGGTCGCGTCCGCCGTCTCGACGAACCAGTCGCGGCGCTTGTCGTTCGGGAGGCCCGAGTCGCGCGAGGGCTTGATCGCGTCGATGTGGATGATCCCGACGAAGTCCGAGGCGTCGATGCGCTCGGAGAGGGGCATTCCGGCCGGCGGCGCGACCTCCGCCACGGCCGCCGCGGTCGCCCCGGCCGGCTTCTGCGCGGTGCTTCCGGGACCCGAGGACCCGGCCGCGGCTGCGAACAGCGCCAATCCGGAAGCGGCGGTCGCCAGGACGACCGCGCAGATCAGACACGACATGGGGACACGGGCATGCGCTCTCATCGGGACACCTCGCTCCGCGGTAAGGGAGTGTTCGGCTGACGCTCTTTCGAGTACTGCCACAAGGCGCGGTCGACCTCCCGAACGCTGCAACCGGACCCCCGCACGAGTATCCGCGCGAACTCCGTGTAGCGCAACCAGATGCCGATCGAGGTCCGCGCCCGCGCCGTCAGGCCGGCGGACCAGAGCGCGCGCACGTCGAAAATCGGGTAGGGATCGCGATCGCAGAGGTGGAGGATCACGGACGCGGTTGGCAGACCGACGCCGCGCAGCCGAAGGAGCGCCTCGACCTTGAGCGCGCCGTCCGTCGTGGCGAAGGCGGCGCGCGTCGCCGCACGGACGGTTTTTTCCGAGTTCTTCAGGCGTAGCGGCCGGCTGCGGGGAGTCTTCCACTCGCCCAGCGTCAGGAACTCGCCCCGTGTCAGGTATCCGCGGCGGCGCGCGGCCGCGCCGATGCGCAAGACGGCGTCGTCCTCGTCCGCCCGGAAGCGGGCCGCCCAGTACCGGATCCTCGAGGCCGGGAAGCGGAGCTTGAACGCCGGCACGGTCAGCCGCCATGCACCGTGGCGGGGCCCGGCTCTCCTTCCACGGCGCCGAGACTCCGTGCGATCGCCAGGGCGATTTTCCGGCCTCCGTGCCCCGACGGCTCGATCGGGTTGGCGTAGTCGGCGGGGTCGTTGCAGACCAGGCGGAGATCGATCACCCGCAACCGGCGCTCGAACGCGACGCGAAGGATCACGTCGTTGAAGATCGTCAAGGCGATCCGGGCGAGCGCGGCCACCGTCCCTCCCAGGTTGCCGTTGTAGACCGTGCAGATCGTGGTGTCGCGGCGCATCGAGAGGACGCGCTCGATGAGGGCCCGGTAGTCACGCTCGAACCGGCCCGCGCGTTCTCCGAACAGTGCGAGTGCCTCAGCCGTCGAGCGCACGGGCGCCCCGACGAGAAGATCGGCGTTCTGTATCGCGTCGTTCCCCCCCACGGAGAGGACGAGGTGTGTCGCATCGGGCGGAACCTCGACGAGTTGCCGGGTGCTGCTGGCCGCCGTGCTGCCGTCCACTGCGCAGAGCGTCGCCCTCCAGGAAGGCGGGAGAATCCCACGGAGGTGATCCACGACATCCGGCTCGCCCGCGGTGTACGCGCGGTTGTCGAAGATGGAGTCGCCGAGCAGAACAACGTGTGAGCGCATGATCCGGCCGACAGTACCAGCATCGAGCCCCAAATGAAAAAGGGCCCCGGCCCATCGCTGAGCCGGGGCCCCCTAGGAGAACTCGGTCTTGGTGGCGTTGGGTTTCCCCGTCATGAAACCTGGAACCCAGCGTGCGCCAAGAGTCCCTACGAGGACGCCACCTCCACCGAACTGTTACCTGTGCTGTTCAATGGATCACCTCCTTCGTGGGGCGTCTACTGCGCGGAGGGTCCCAACCCTCCCGGCTTGCCGGCCGCCCGGGACCGGCGCCACCGCCGCGCGGCTCCGGCCGCGCGGATCACACTGAAAGTTTCGGATTGGCGGAGCCCGATGTCAACCACGGATTCCGGATCAGATTCGTGGTGCCGTCGGCGTGTGGCGGGTTGTCGGCGTCGTCGGCGCGGCGTTGGCGGCAAACGCCGTTACCTCAGCTCGCGCGGGCGATCGTCAGCTTGAGGTTGTACGTCCCGGCGGTGCCGTCGATCGCCTCGACGCGCAGCGTTCCCGTCCACGGCTTGCCGTCCCGCCCGGAGAATGTCCAGCGGCCCGAGCCCGCGGGAGTACTCCCCGCGGACGTCGCCGCCTTCCAGCCGCCCTCCGTCGTGCACGACTTGCCGAAGCGGTCGACCAGCTCCGCGGCCGACAGCTTCGAGGTGCCGCGCGCCTCGACGTCCCAGCGGTCGGTTCCTCCTTCGGTGCGGATGAGGTCCCACGTCCCCGTGCCGTCGATCGAGGTATCGATCCAGGGAAGGAGGTTCGCGTCGGCGAGCAGGCCGCGGACGAATCCGTTCTTCTCGTGCCAGTCGTACTCCTCGCCGAGCGCCGTGCGCTGCGCGGTGCCGCGGCCCAGGGTCTTCGAGACGACGTGCAGCGCCGTGTCGATCCCTGCGGTCAGGCCCCCGGCCGTGACGATCTTCCCGTTGTCGACGAACCGCTGGTCGTACACGACCTTCGTCTTCGGGTACTCCGCCCGCAGCTGCGTGATCAGCCCGTGCGTCGTGGTCGCGGTCAGCCCGTCGAGCAGCCCCGCCTTTGCGAGGATGAACGCGCCGTTGCAGACCGACATCGTGAAACGCGTCTTCGCCGCCGTCTCCTTCACCCACTTGAGCGTCGCGGCGCTGTCCATGGGGCCGTTGATGCTCCCCCCGGGCACGACGAGGATGTCCGGCTGCGGCGCGTCGGCGAGCGCGTACTTGGGGACGACGGTCATGCCCGCCACGGTCGTGATCGGGTCCTTCGTCTCGGCGACCGTGTACACGTCGAAGCCGGCGCTCTGGAAGATCTCGTACGGCCCGGTGTAGTCGATGATCTGCACGCCGTTGAAGATCAGGATGCCGACCGTCTTGCGCGCGGCGAGCTGGGCCTTGGCCTCGTCCTCGTCGATGAGGGCCGCTCCGCACTTCGGGCAGGCTCCGGGGGCGTCGAACACGTCCGCGTCGCACGGCATGCCGCACGGCGGGCAGACGTAGTGCTTCCCGCCCGCCGACGCGAGCGGCACGAGCGCGAGAACGAGAAGGAGCGATCCCAGGACGTCGAGCAGGGTCTTCATGCGAGCCTCCTCGAAGGCAACGGGGTCCGGCGATTGAACCGTTCCCGGTACTGGCTGGGCGGAATGCCGACGGCGGCGAGGAACGCGCGCCGCATCGACTCGGTGCTCCCGAGCCCGCTCCGCGCGCAGATCGACTCGAGGTCGTCGTGCGTCTCCTCGAGCAGGCGCCGCGCGGTCTCGACGCGGACCGAGGCGACGAAGCGGGCCGGCGTCGTCCCGACCTCTCGCGTGAACACGCGCGCGAAGTTCCGGGGGCTCATCGCCACCCGCCGCGCGAGCGTGGGAATCGAGAGGTCGTCCGCCGGGTGGTCGGCGACGTACGCCTGGAGATCGCGCAGCGGCTCGTGCTCGGCCAGCTGGGCCGAGAGCTGCGCCGAGAACTGCGCCTGGCCCCCGGGGCGCTGCACGAACATCACGAGCTCGCGCGCCACGCCGAGCGCGACCTCGCGCCCGTGGTCCTCCTCGACGAGTGCCAGCGCCAGGTCCATCCCCGCGGTCACGCCCGCGGAGGTGTAGATCGGCCCCTCGCGGACGAAGATCGTGTCGGGCTCGACGCGCACCCCCGGATACCCCGCGGCCAGCCGGTCGCAGTACGACCAGTGCGTCGTCGCCCGGCGGTCCTTGAGCAGGCCCGCCTCGGCGAGGAAGAACGCGCCCGTGCACACCGACGCGATGCGCCGGACGTGCCCCGATTGGCGCTGGATCCATTTCAGGAGGCCGGCGTGGGAGCGGTACGCCTCCGTCCCCCGGCCTCCCGCGATCATCAGGGTGTCGATCCCGCGCCCGACCTCGGTGTAGGCCCGGTCCGCGTAGAGCCGCAGGCCCGACGACGCCCGGAACGCGCCGCGCTTGAGCCCGATGATCTCGACGGAGTACGCGTCATCGGGCCGCCGGCCGGTTTCTTTCAGCCACCGGCTGGTGCGGGAGAAGACCTCGAGCGGACCTGTGACGTCCAGGATCTGGATGTCCGGGTACGCCAGCATCGCGACCCGGAGCGGAGCGTTGGATTTCGCCATGGGGAAAGGATGCCCCTCGGGCGGGTTGTCCACAATGACATTGTTCCCACGGATTCGGCCAACGGCCGGGGACGGCCGTCGCGGCGGGTCAGGGGGGATTCGCGTCGCGGAACGGGGAGAACCGCTCCTCCTGGCGCGTCAGCACGGGAACGACGTGGCTGGCCAGCAGCCAGGAGATCCCGAAGGCGACGAGCGCGAGCGTCTCGCCCCAGAACGTGAGGAGCGACCCCAGCCGGGCGGACAGCGCCCCGTTCGAGAGCACGTCACCGCCGATCGTGAGGATCGAGAGGGCCATCACGATCGCGCACGAGAGGTACACGATGGCCCGGTGTCTCCCCTGCGCGTGACCCTTTTCTCGTGCTCGCCGGAAGAACCCGTAGCAGAAGAAGATCAGGATCGCGAACATCGTCGCCGCGGACAGGTAGTGATAGCGCTCCGTGCTTCCCGGCCGGCCGTCGCAATCGCAGGGGAGAAGGACGATGCAGATCGCCGCCACCGCCGCGACCTTGCTGAAGATCATCTCGCCTTGCGACCGGCCGTTGTACCCGAGAAGGAAGGACGCGATCGCAAACAGAAATCCGATGAAGACGCTCTGCGACGGCCCCGTCTCGTAGTACGACGCGCTGATCGACGTGATCTCGTGCCCCGCGAGGGCCCACGTGAGAAACGGCAGGGCGAGCGCGATGACGCCCACGACGAGCTTGATCGTCCGGTGATCGATCTCCGGGCGTGCCGGTGTCGAGAGCAACGACGCCTCTCCCGGCGCGGATCCTACTCCTCCCGGATCAGTGCACGCCCGACGGGAGCCGGTCCAGCAGATGCTCGACGAGATTCTCGCGCTCCACGAGCTCATGGCGCAGCGAGTGCTTGTCCGTTCGAGCGGCTTCCCGGCGAAGGCCGGGCAGGTAGTCGCGCAAGAGCTCCCTGAGGAGCTCGGCTTCCCGTTCCGACAGTTTGAGTTCCATGGGAGCCTCCGCGGCGAAGGGAGCCAACCGGGCCACTCCGTGGATGATCATTCTAGCCCTCGCCGGGACCCTCGACGAGCTCGGCCGGCCGCTACTCGAACCGGGCGTATTCTTCGGGCACCGCCAGCCCGAAGCGCGCGCACAGCGCCTTGACGTCGAGGTAGTCGTGCTCGTCCGGCTCGATGCCGGTGCGGAACTTGACCAGCCACTCGGGCGAGACGCATCGCACGGAATGCCCGTCGATCGTCCCCTGTCCCGTGAGCGATCCGGCCGGATAGGGCATCCCGTAGATCGGAATGGCGACCGGATCGAGGGTGTAGGCATGGACGTCGATCTCGCGCCCGCGATCGTCTCCGAGCACGAAGTTGCATTCCCACGGCTCCTCGCGGGGCAATTCCCGGAAGCCGATCGCGTTGAGGAGCGCCCGCACGCGCGGCACGTCCTCGTACCGGATCGCGATCACGAGGCATGCGTGTGACCGCCGCTGCGTCCCCAGCACCGCGTCGACCGCCCACGAGCCGTCGATGTGGAACTCGATGCTGTACCGCTCGAACAGGCGGACGATCTCGACGACACCCCCAGCGGTCATTTCAGCCACGCGCGCCCCCTTTCGCCGCCGGCTCGTCCTCGTTGCGATTTTGCTTTTATACCATTGTCATGACTTGATCGTGCACCGCTCCTCACTCGATCGGACGGGTGGCGGACCCCTCCCTCGGAGCCTTTTTTCATTGATACCGACACCCGGAATTGGGAGCAACCCCGATTTTTGCGGCGGCGCGCACATTCCATGTCATATAAACAAGACCTGACCTGCGAGCCACCTAGGGTGCGTCGTCGCTCAAGTGCGAGTACATGAAGAAGTTGCCGGGCGTGCCGCGCACGAGCCTGTAGCCGCGGAGCAGCCCTTCACAGCGAAAGCCGCAACGCTCGAGCACCCTGCGCGAGCGCGCGTTCGACTCGAGCGCGGTCGCCTGGACACGATTCAGTCCGGCATCGGAATGAGCCCAGGCCGTGAGCAAGCCGCACGCGTACGTCGCGATGCCTTTCCCCCATGCGGACGGCGCCAGGTCGTAAGCGATCTCCGCCGAGCGATTCTCCGGGGCGACCGTGTGAAACCCCGCCGTGCCGACCAGCTCGTCGTTGGTTCGCAGCGCGATCGCCAGGCGCAAACGGGACGACGGCGTCGACGGCTCCGCTCCCGCGACCATTCCCGTCAGCTCCGAGGGCGACTGCGGCAGCCAGCTCGTGTGCTCGTACACCTGGGGCAGGGTCAGATACCGGAACCAGACGGGGATGTCCGCGGGCGTGAGCGCACGGAGGGTGACGAGGGCGTGCGACGAGACGGGAAGGGAGGTGAAGATCATGGGAGCTCATCGATCTGCATGACACCCCCACTCCTCCTCGAGAACCCGCCGCACGCGGTCGAGTTCGGTGTCGTCGGACGGATAGGGTGCTGCGAACCAGGCGATCGGCAGCCATTGACCGCGCTGCTCCGGAACAACGTACTCCTCATGGTCGTCGATTAGGACCGTTCGCTCGAGAGGAGCATCGGGGATCGCAGCCAGGTCTTTCTTGGGCCCCGACCACTTGATGCAGTCGATCTCTTGGAACCAAGGAGGAACGGCGCCGTCCGCCACGAGCCTTGCGGTGATCTCGCGCACCTTCTCCTCGGAAACTGACGTGTATAACACGAGCCTCGGAACCGCCTGCCGGCAGAACTCCAGGAACCCCCACAGCCCCGGGCGAGGAATCTGGCTGACGGCGTTGGAGATCAGAGTTCCTTCGAGGTCGAGAGCGAGGACATCGACTCGCGACCCGGCCGTGGACGGACGGGGGTCGCGCGGTGCGGCGCTCCGAGCCTGGAACGCGCGTCTCCGCGCGAGGAACACGATGGCCCCGACCGGAATCGCGAGCGTGCGGATGTAAGGCGCCACCGGGCCGGACTTGGTGAACGCAGCACCGAACAAGGCAGCGGCGAACGCTTGGACGCCCCAAGCCCCGGTCGTCCAGTTGAACTGGACCTCGAAGAAACCCACCATCACGAACAGAATCCAGAGCCACTTGCGCCTCGGAATCCTGGTGCGAATGCAGAGGACGAGCGCATAGAGAACGAAGAGGGGAATCGCGATCGCGAGGCCGAAGACGAGGTAGTGGCTCGCGCTCTTCGCTCGAAGCGTGAATCTGTTCTCCTCTTCCAAGGATTGCGTGCGGGGCAGGATGTGCAATTCCTTCAGCGTGACCGTGTCCGCGTGGCGCTCGAGCACGGCATTGGCCAGAATCCATCCCGTTCCGTACTGATATTCGAACGTCAGATTGGACGTTTTCGTGGACTCGGTCGACAAGATGTTCGCCCCAACCGCCCGGATGGAACTCGGCTTCTCCGCGGGCAGCAGTCGCGCCATCTCTTCGAGCTTGCGGCGCGTCTCCGGTGTGCGCAGCCGCGGGTCGAGCTTCTCTTCGACAGCGGAATAGTCCTTCGCCGCGAGCTTGTCGACCAGATCCTTGGCGATCGCGGCTTCTTCCTTCGGGACGATCTTGTCCAGCGTCGCCTGCGGATCGCAGCTGCAAAGTAGACCTGCGACGGCCAGACAGGCTGCAATGCGCGGCAGTCGTAATCTGCAAGTCATTCAACCGCTCCCAAGTGCTCACGCAGGAAACCCACGACCTCCGATTCGTAGCCGATGGGGTCGAAGGAGAGGAAGTCCTGGTGCCGTGCACCCCGAACCACCCAGAGCCGCTTCGGTTCGACGGCCGCACGGAAGAGTTCCTCGGACTCCGCGAGCGTCGTGTGTCGATCCTCGGACCCCGCGACAACGAGGACCGGGGAACCCAGCCGAGCGATCGACCGAATCGGCTCCAGGTCGGATGGCGACACGTGCAATCGCGGTTGGAGCTGTACGAGCAGCAGTGGCGTCAGAAGCGGCGCGACTGCCCCGAGCCTGATGCGGATCCTGTTCTCGACGGCCTTCGAGACCCTGGGGTACACGGCCTCGAGGACCACGGCATCGAAGCCCGCCGGCTGTGGACCGAGCAGCACCGCGGCGCCGCCGAGCGAACAGCCGACGACGCCGATCCGGCGACCCGGCGCCGTTGCACGCAGCCAAGCGAGGGCGGCTCGCACATCCGCGGACTCGCGCCAGCCCAACGTGATAGCCGAGCCGGGAGTCTCTCCATGCGCTTGAAGGTCGATCAGCAAGACGGAAAACCCTCTGTCGGACAGGAGTCGTGCGCGCCCCGCCATGGAGGAGCGGTCTGCGCGGATTGCGTGCAGGAGAAGCACGATCGGGGTGCTGCCACCCCAATCCAACCACCATCCGGCTATCGCATGCCCGGGACCAGGCAGCCTTACGACTTCGGCGGGGAGATCGGCGGGAAGCGGTACGGGATGATTGGCCGGTTCAACCAGCTTCGTGCCGAGAGGCCATGACGCGGACGCCACCCCGAGGAGCAAGAATGCTCCCAGGAGGACCGCCGGACGGAACCGCACTTTCAAGCGGGAAATAGTGCCATGACTCAGGCCGGTCCCCTCGGACTGGCCGTGAAGAATCCTGGGGCGTCCTCGCTCTTCCAACTAGACGCTCAAGCTCCGTGGTCCGTATGAACAGTGGGCGCTCAACGGGAGGATCAACCGTGGTCACTCTCCACGAGGCTCTCACGCGATCCGGACTGGTTCGGGCCACCGCGTTCGCCGCGGTTGCCCTGATGGCCACTTCCGCACCGTCTTTCGCGGCGAAGGCAGACGATCCCGAACGCTGGGCGACGTATCCGGCGTCGCTCGACGAGATCCTCCTCCGGTACCCGTCGAGCGACGCCAACCAAACGGCGATCGACGTGGAGCGCCTGGCGGCGGACATCGGCATCGACGTGGTGCCCAAGGCAGCCGAACGTAAGCTGCGCCCGAGCGCGGACGCGGCCGCTGCGTACGAGAAGTCCCGCCTCGCGGTATCGGATTACCTCAACGAGCAGCTCACTCGTGTCGACTCGGGAGTATCGGCACCGCTTCCGGGCGCAGCGGGATTCCTCCTCGAGCGCCGGGACGCGATCGAGGCGCTGTGCGCCCGCCTCGAGCACGGCGATCCTCCGAGATGGGAGCGCCATCTCGAATCCCTCAACGCGATGCGGATTCCCAATCTCCTTGGGCTGATGAACCTGCATCGAGCCCTCCTCGCGGACGCCTTCCTGCGACAGTCGCAAGGAGACGACCAGGGCGCACTACGGGACATCGAGGCATCATGGACGCTCAACACCGCGCTGCGCGACGAGCCGGTGGTGATAGACCAGCTCATCGCCATCGCGATCGCGCGCCTGCAGGCGGGGACGCTTCGCCATGTTCCGGCAGCGCCGGCAGGGTGGCGTGATCGCCTGCGCGAGCACGACTATCACGATTCGCTTCTCGCCGCGTTGCAGGTCCAGGGATGGATGTGGATGCACGCCGACATGCCCCACACCCTCAGCCTCGACGATAGCGTCTTCACGAGGCTCGGCCTTGTCGTCGGCGAGCCCTACCTTCGGGCCTGCATGGAAAACACCGCGGAGATCTGGAGCCGGCAGCTCGTGCGACTGGCGAGGAGCCGGGCCCTGTGCGGCGTTGCCACGGAGAGCCTCGAAGCGGAGACGCTGGCCGAAATCCCATGGTGGAATCGGTTCGGAGGCGACGTCGTCAAGAACCTCCCGGGCGCGATGCTGCGCAGCGCCCGGTTCGATCTCGACGTCGAGCTGACGGCGCGCGTTCTCGAGCTGCGAGCCGCCAAGCGCGACGCCGGCTCGTGGCCCGCGGCGCTCATGGCCGAAGCCGAGTCGGAGGCGTGCCCCGGCGCGCGCTGGATCTACGAGATCGCACCCGGGAACGAGCGCTCGATCGCCCTCGACCGCGACGTCACGTGGCCCGGTCAGGTCGGAGCCATCCTCCCGAACCGATACGTGACGAGCCGCCGCGATCGCGAATGACGGGACGCAGGGCTATTTCTTCGGCAGCGACGACGCGTACTCGATTCCGCGCTTCACCCACCCGACGAGGGACTTCTCGTTCTTGACAGCCGGGCCGCCCACCAGCAGCCAGCCCTTCATCGGCCGGCCCGTGATGTCGAATATCCGTGTACCGGGTTCCTTCAGCGCGGCGTCCGTGGCCTCGGGTGCGATGCGGACGATCAGCTCGCTTCCGTGAATCCCGACGCTCATGTTGCCGTTGATCAGGAAGGCGAGGCCGCCGAACATCTTCTTCTCGACGAGTCCCGACTTGCGGCCGATCTGCCCTCTCACGCGGCTTGCGAGCTGCTCGTCGTAGGGCATGAGATCCCCCTTTCCCTCAGGGCGTCGCCGCTTGCGGCGCCGCCTGGTGCACGCCCGCCTTCACGTTGTCGTCCTTGGTCAGCCCCTCGAGGACCTCGATCGTCACGCCGTCGGAGAGGCCGGTCTTGATCTTGCGGCGCTCGAAGCGCTGCGGGGCGGTCTCGACCTCGACGTAGACGTCGTCCTTGTCGAACTGGAGGAGCGACTCCTTGAGGCCGAGCACCTGCGTCCGCCGGTCGAGGACGATGTCGGCGTTCGCGCTGTAGTTGGCGCGGATCACCGTGTCGGCCGCCGGCGCCACGGCGGCGCGGATCTTGAACTGGATGGCGCCGTTCTCGTCGACGCCCTTCGGGGCGATGTACTCGAGCGTGGCGTCGAACTTCGCGGGCTCGAGCGCGCCGATCGTCAGGACGATCGCCATGCCGGGCTTGAGCTTGCCGACCTCCGATTCGTCCACCTTCCCCTCGAAGATCAGCTCCGACATGTCGGCGATGGTGGCGATCGTCGTGCCGTCGTTGAACGTGTTCGTCTCGATGACGGAGGCTCCCTCCTTCACCGGGACGTCCAGGACGGTGCCGTCGATCGTCGCGACCACGCTCGTGTTCGACGCGTTTCCGGCGCGGGCCGACACCCCGCGCCGCACGACCTCGAGCGCGTCCCGCGCCGCGGCGAGCTCCTCCCCGGCCGTGTCGCGTGCCAGGGTCGCCTGCCGCAGGTCCTTGTCGGAGACGATCCCGCCCGACGCGAGCTTGTCGACCCGCGCGAACTCCTTCTCGGCGTCGTCGGCGCGGAGCTCGGCCTGGTGGACCCGGCTCTCCGCGGCGGCGAGCGAGGCGGTATTCGGGACGACGCGGATCCGCGCGAGGAGGTCGCCGCGCTTGACGTCGTGCCCGGGCTCGACCTGGATCGACTCGATGATCCCCGAGACCTGGGGCTTGATCGCGACCTCTTTGCGCGGGATCACCGACCCCGTGGCGACGGTCTTCTTCACGATGTCCGTGACCACCGGCTTCTCCGTGTCGTACACGACCGCCGGCTTGTGCCCCTTGCGCCAGAGATACACGAGCGTCCCGCCGAACAGGACGGCGATCGCGAGCACGAGGAGAACGCTCAGGGCCTTCTTCATGAGATCGGGGTCTCCCTGCCGATCAGACGCCCCGGAGGGCCTCGACCGTGCTGATCTTCACCGCGCGCCGCGCGGGGATCAGTCCCGCGAGAACCCCCGAGACCACGAGGATCAGGAGGGTGGTCAAGGCGCTCTGGAACGGGACTTCCGGATCGCGGAACATCTCCCCCGGATTGGCCGCCATCGCGCGGGCGATCGCCTCAACGACCCCGACCCCCGCCACCAGGCCCAGATACCCCGCGAGCGTGGTCAGCACGAGCGCCTCGAAGACGATCTGTCCCATGACGGTGAGCGGCGTCGCGCCGACCGCGCGCCGGATGCCGATCTCGCTCGTCCGCTCCCGCACGATGACCAGCATGATGTTGCTGACGCCGATGACGCCGGCCGCGAGCGTCCCGATGCCCACGATCCAGACGAGCGCGCGGATCCCCGTGAACAGCCCCGTGATCTGGTTGTACTCGATCTCGGAGTTGTAGTGGCCGAGCGCCCGCGCGTCGTCGGGGTCGATCCGGTGCCGGCCCTTCAGGAGCGCGAGGGCCTTCGTCTCGAGCGACGAGGCCGGCACGCCCGGCTTCGACACCAGGGCGAACCAGCCCACCCGATCGCCGAAATGGAACGCCGACTGGAACGTCGTGAACGGGACGAAGATCGTCTGGGCCTCCTCGTTGCGGTCGCCGCCGTCCGGCCGCTTCGGCTTGAACGTCCCGATCACCTCGAACGTGACGCCGTTGATCCTGATCGACTCGTGGAGAGGGCTCTCGTTCTTCGCGAAGAGCACCTCGGCCACGCGCGTCCCGATCACCGCCACCTTCCGCCGCTCGTCGAGGTCGAGCTTGTCGATGAAGCGTCCGCCGGTGATGTGGACCGACTGCACGCGGGCGATCCCCGGGACGTCCCCCATGACGCTGAAGGCCCCGGACTTCGTCCCGCGCGTCACGTTGTTCCCTCCCCGGAAGCCGCCGAGCTCGTTGCGCGGGCAGACGACCTCGGCGTCGGCGAGCTGCGCGCGCAGGGCCTCGGCGTCCCCGGCGTCGAGCTGGATCTGGCGGCCCGTGGGCAGGCCGCGGTACGGCTTCGACGTCCGCTGCGACCAGATGAACACGCTGTTGGTCGCGCCGTCTCTGAAGTCCTGGCTGACCCCGTTCCAGAGGCCGTTTCCCGAGGCGAGCATCACCATCAGCATGAAGATGCCCCAGAAGACGCCGAACGCGGTGAGGAAGGTCCTCGCCTTGTTCCGACGCAGCGCTTCGTAGATCTCGCGCCAGTGATCGCCGTCGATCACGCTCATTCGGTCCTCAACGCCTCGACGGGACGGATCGCCGCGGCGCGCCGCGCGGGGATGAACCCGGCCGCGAGGCCCGCGACGATGAGCAGGATCGTCGCCTCGACGGCGACGGTGAGATCTACCTCGGGGTTCTTGAAGTAGTCGGCGCCGGAGATGCTCTTGGCGCCCGCCTCGAGCACGGCGATCCCCAGGACGAGCCCGACGTACCCCGCGATCGAGGTGATCAGGACCGACTCCTGGAGAATCAGGCCCACGACCGACCACGGGGTCGCCCCGAGCGCCTTGCGCACGCCGATCTCCCGCGTCCGCTCGCGGACGGTGATCATCATGATGTTGCTCACCCCGACGACCCCGGCGAGGATCGTCCCGATCCCGACGATCCAGACGAAGATCCGGATCGCGGCGAGCAGGCTCGACACGCGCGCGAACTCCTCGTTGTTGTTGTTCACGAAGACCGCCCGCGGGTCGTCGGACGAGAACGCGTGCCGGGCGGCGATGCGGCGCTTGACGTCCTTCGCCATCCCCTCCGTCTCGGCGACCGGCGTGTCGCCCGTCGTCATCATGATCATCGCGACACGGTTGGCGCCTCCGAACGCGCGCTGCGCGGTCGTGATCGGGAGGTAGATCTTCTCCTGCTCGTTCTCGCCCCCCTCGTCGGTGAACAGCCCGACCACCCGGAACGCGATGCCGTTGACCTCGATGTTCTTCCCGAGCGCCGGCTCGCTCTTGAAGAGCGCGTCCTTGACCCGCACGCCGATGACCGCGACCTTCCGGTACTCGGCGAGGTCGAGCGCGTCGAGGAACCGTCCCTCGGTGATGATCGTCTTCTCGAGGTAGAGATGGTCCGGGTGGACGCAGCGCACGTCGAAGGTGGTCGTCTCCTTCTTGTAGCGCACGCGCAGGCTGCCGCTGATGTAGAAGCGCGAGGTGATGTGGTCCACGCCTCCCTCCGCCGTCCGCAGCTCCTCGCGGTCGTCGTTGGTGAGCTGCACGCGCCGCCCCGGGGCCAGCCCCTTGTACGGGACGCTCGTCTGCCCGGGGAAGACCCAGATGCTGTTGATCGCGTCGTCGCGGAACTGGTACTCGACGCCGTGGGCCAACCCCTGCCCCGAGCCGAGCAGGACGATCAGCATGAAGATCCCCCACGCGACCGAGAACGCCGTGAGGAACGTCCGGAGCTTGTTGGCCCGGATCGTGTCGAGGATCTCCCGCCAGGTGTCGAGGTCAAGCATGGGCGAGCTCGAGGTTCGCGTCCTCGACGCGGCCGTCCTTCAGGCGGATGATCCGTCGCGTCATCGCGGCGACGTCGCGCTCGTGCGTCACCACGACGACCGTCACGCCTTCCGCGTTGACCTCCTGCAGCAGCCTCATGATCTCGATCGATGTCGCCGAGTCGAGCGCCCCCGTCGGCTCGTCGGCGAGGAGGAGCTTCGGCTTCGCGACGAGCGCCCGCGCGATCGCGACGCGCTGCTGCTCCCCTCCCGACATCTCGGAGGGACGATGGTCCGCCCGCTCGCGCAAGCCGACGCGCGCGAGGTAGTCCTTCGCGATGGCCAGGCGCTTGCTCCGCCGCATCCCCTGGTAATACAGAGGAAGGGCGACGTTCTCCGCGGCGGTCTTGAACGGGATCAGGTTGAACGACTGGAAGACGAACCCGATCGACTTGCGGCGCCAGACTGCGGCTCTCGTCTCCGAAAGGCCTTTCATGAGCTGACCGTCGAGGTGGTAGGTCCCGGAGTCGTAGGAGTCGAGGAGGCCGATGACGTTCATGAGCGTCGATTTGCCGGATCCGGACGCACCCATGATCGACACCATCTCGCCGTCGCCGATCGTGAGGTCGACCGACTTGAGCACGTGCAGCCGGTTCTTGCCGGTCACGTACGACTTGTCGAGGTTCTCGATTCGGAGCATGGACCCCCGAATCGTATTACGAACGAAGAGCGCCAGCGACCTCGGTCAGCGGTTGGTGCCCGGCCGTCGCGAGGAGGCCAGCAGCTTCTCCAGCTCTGCGGGCTCGGCCGGCTTGACGACGTGATGGTCGAACCCCGCCGCGGCGGTCCGTCGCTTGTCCTCCGGCGATCCCCCGCCAGTCACGGCGATCAGCAGGATGTCACGGCCCCACGTCTGCTCCCGGATCCGCCGGGCCAGATCGAGGCCGCTCATCCCCGGCATGCCGAGGTCCAGCAGCGCGATCTCCGGTCGCAGCGCGGCCGCCGATTCGAGCGCCTCGAGACCGTCGTGCGCGATGTGCGTCTCGTAGCCGAGCATCTTGAGGAGGAGGCCGAGGCTCTCGGCGAACTCATGATCGTCGTCTGCGATCAGGACTCGACGCTTGCCGCCCGGCGGCGCAGGGATTCCGTCGGGCGCCGGAGGGTCGGGCTGTCCCACGGTCCCGTCCTTTCCCCCCACCCGCGGGTAAGAGCGTAGGCGGCCGAACTCCGCGCCTTGGCTCCCCCACTCACTCTTTACGCCCATCGGGCCCCCGGCGCAAGAAAACCCGGAGAAATGTCAAATCCGCAAGCGAGGACTACAGGTCTCCCTAGAGCGCGCGGCAGGCTCAGCGGGGCCGCGGCATCGTCACCCAGACGACGTTCGCGTCGGGGTCCGCGACCATGAAGTCGCGGTGTCCCCAGGGACGATCGTCGGGACGCTGAAGCACGCGAGCGCCGAGTCCCTCGACGCGGTCGAACAGCGCGTCGAGATCGTCGTCGACCCAGAACTGCGCCTGCACCGGCGCCCGCAGCCCGAACGGCGCCTCGTCGGCGCGGAGAAGGTGGATGGAGACCGCACTCCGATGGAGAACCGCGTACACCGGATCCGGATCGCCCGGCGGATTCACGACTCGCGCCTCGAACCCGAACACGCGCTCGTACCAGGCGATCGAAGCGGCAACATCAGTCACCGGATACACGGGATTCGACTTGCTCCACTCCATTTCGCGTGCTCCCGTCCGCGCTACGGTGCCGTCCCCTTGACCGCCCACGCGATCGCGGCATAAGAGCGCGGGCCGTCCGGCTCGCCGTCAGTGTAGGCCGCTCGGACCGCCGCCTCGAGCCGGTCGCGCGCGTCGCGGCCCAGCGTTCCGACGTACTCGGCCGACGGCCCCTCCTTGCCGATGTACGGCGCCCAGAAATCCGCGAACGAGCGGAACTCCATGCGCATGTGAAGCGCGGTCTCGACGATGCCGAAGAACCCCGCGCGCTCCCAAGCGGCCGCCAGCTCGCCCGGCCTCGTCAGCGGCCGGGTGTAGTTCCGGGCACGCCGTTCGACGGCGTTTGGATCCAGCGCCGCCGCGGTGTCGAAGAAGATCCTGTTCGGAACCAACCCGCCGCGGACGTCCCAGACGGCGGCGGCGACCAACGCGCCGGGCCGGGCCACGCGGCGCATCTGCGCCAGCGCCTGCTTCGTGTCGGGCACGAAGTGGAGCATCAGGAGCGAGAGTACGCAGTCGAACGACCCATCGGGGAAGCTCAGCGCGCAGGCGTCGCCGACGTCGAACCGCAGCCTAGCATCCGGGTAGCTTCGCTTCGCGTACTCGACGTAGACCGGCGAGAAATCGATCGCGTCCACCTCCGCGGAGGGAACCCGGCGGGCGACGGCGCCGGCGAGGTGCCCCGTGCCGCACCCCACGTCGAGGAATCGCCGCGCGCCGTCCGGCTCGACGAAATCCAGGAACTGCTCCGCGAGGCGGCGGCTCCAGCGGCCCATCGCCACCTCGTACCCGTCGCCGTCGGTCGCCGTGAAGGTCGATGAAGGGTTCATGACTCCGCTCCCCGGCCGCCTATCCGGCCCGCGCTCCGTTCGGCACCGGACGCTCCGGCACGGCGAGGCACGGGGTCAACCCGTCCGCGTGGCCGATGTCGAGGAGCATCCCTTCGGAGACCTCGCCCATGATCGTCCTCGGCTCGAGGTTCACGAGGAACAAGCATTGCTTCCCCTCGATCTCCTTGTGGTCCGCCCGCTCCTGCTTCATGCCGGCGAGGATGCGGCGCCGATGGTCGCCGAAGTCCACGGTCAGTCGGACGAGCTTCGCCGACTTCGGAACGTCCTCGACCGTCGGGATTGTCCCGACGCGAATGTCGAGAGCCTCGAGCGCCGCGATCTTGACCGGCGGTTTCACGATCGACGGAATCTTTCGTTCGCTCCTCGAAGTGCCAGCATCAGTGACCCACGACCGCTCTTCCAAGAAGCCGCTGGAGATACGGCGCCACGGAAAGAGTCTCCGCCGGCCTTCCCAGCGTGAAGGCCGCGAAGCACAGGGCCAGTACGAGATGATCGAGGGCCGCCCCCAGATATTGCCACGGCGGCGCGTTCGCCCCGGGGTAGTTCGCCGAGAACAGGAGTGCCAGCATGTAGACGAGCCCACAGACGCTCGCCGCCCGGACGAGCAATCCCAGAGTGAGCGCGATTCCGATCGCGAGCTCTCCGTAGGCCACGAGGGAGGCGATCGCCGTGCCGTGCGGCAGCACGAATCCCCGGAGCACCGGAACCATGAACGGGTAGGCGCCGTCCGTGATGAAGCCGTTGATCCACCGCTGAAAGCCCCCGCCCAGCGTGAACTCGGTCCCGAAAACCTTGTACTCGCCGAAGAACAGGAACAACACCCCGACGGCGATGCGCAGGTACGCCACGGCTCGCGTGTTGCGTTCGGGTCGTGGGCTGTCGGTTGTCATGCAGCGGCGTCACCCCGCGCTTCGGATGCCAGCGTACCCCGGCACGGGCTGCCCGGCGCGGCAGCCCGTTGAGCCGGCGAGCTACCCGGCGGCCGCTCGTCGCAACAGCCAGTCGGCCGTCGAACCCCAGGAGTATCGGTTCTCCCGGCTCGACAGAGCGGCCACTTCTTTCAGCACCGGATCGACATCCACGCCAGCGTGTCTTGCGGTGCGCACGAGATCGTCGAGCCAGAGGGTCGCATCCCGGGGATCGATCCCCTGATCGAGGATCGAGAAGTGGAGGAGGTGCTCGCGGAATCCGGACGCCGTGGTCTTTGGTGCCGGAGTCGTAGCGGCCCAGGCAAACGACGAGAATCTCCGGAGCAGGGATCGGATCGCCACGCGTGCCGCATCGTCGCCGCTCGCGTATTCCCGAATCAACCTTCGCAACAAAGCCTCGGCGTCGGGGCGGACCCCCGCCTCATCCAGCGGGCGTGAATCCTGCAGCTTGGCCATCCAGCCGGGTTCGGTGATGTCCACGGGACGCTTGGCGATGGGCTCCAGGCGCTCGTCGATCGCGCGGATCAGGGGCAGCCACTCGTCTTCGGCGAACATCGGTGCTCCGGAGATCACGCGTATCAGGTGGCCACACGATATTCGCTCTGCACAAGACCGCCGGCGTAAGTGCGAGTCGCTACGTGCTCGAGGGCGACATCTCGGTCGAGCGGACCGAACAGCGGGATCCCCGTGCCGATGATCACGGGAACGCGCGTCACGATGAGTCGGGTAATCATCCCTGCCCTCAGGAAGCCTTGAATGGTCACCCCGCCATCGACATAGATGTGGCCGATGCCACGAGCTGCCAGCCTGGAGACGATGTCCGCCGGAGCGCCGGACATCTGCTCCATGACGGCGCCTGGCGGAGCGGGAGCAATTGGACGAGTGCTGAGGACGAACACCGGCTTGGTGCCGTACGCCCAACCGCCGAAGCCCAAGACCGTTTCATAGGTCTTTCGGCCGATGACCATGGCGTCCACCGTCGCCATGAACTCCTCGTACCCATGAGGCTCTCCGCCGCCGGCTTCGAGGAAATCGAGCTCACCGTTCGTCCGGGCGATGAAGCCGTCGAGGCTAGCGCCTACGAACACGGATGCGTACAACATGGTGATCTCCGAGAAGCGGCTCCGCTCGAGAAGTGGCGATCATGCCACAACGCCCGCGTCGCGAGGTCGCATTCGGATGAATCGCTCCATCGCGCTCAGGCCGAACGGCCACGCCGCAGCATTTCAATGCGTGGCCGCTTGCTGCAGTGCTCTAAGTGCGCCCAACGCCTGCTGGGCTTGCTCGACCGGTACAAAGATGTGGTCATGGAAGGCCCCGGCGACGACATTGCAGCTGATCCCTGCTTGGGCCAAGGCGCCCGAGAAAGCCGCGGTGAGCCCGATGGCCTGGAGATCGGAGTGAACAGCCAGGGTGATCCACGCGGCGCGAAACAAGACGGAGAAGCCGGCCTTGACGGCCTGCTCCTCGGGCAGAACCAGAGTGAGCCCCTCAACCTCTGTGATGGTCGCCATGGGAGACAAGGCCGACGTGTCGGTGTTGTGTGGCACGACGCAATAGGCAAACGTGCCGGGATGGAGGACGGGATCCATGGAACTGAGCAAGGCAGCGAGGTTGGAGATTGCCTCGCTCATGACGCCCAACGTGCGCGGAGCTGTGGCATGACGCTCCCTACTGGGCCAGGCCGATCTGCTTCATGAACGATTGGTTGTCCCAGAACAGGTATTCCTCGTCCATCAAGCCGTTCTTCCAGTGGCCGACCGTGCTCATTTCCAGCTTGAATTTCTTGCCCGTGGGCTGAATCACTTTCCCGCCGCCCACGGGCATGGGCTTCGTGAACGTTCCCTCCAGCACGCCAATGACGCTCGTCCATTCGCCTGAGCCGAACTTGACCGGATGGACCTCGATCCGCGTGTCCGGAGCAAACACGAACATGGGCTTCAGCTCCTCGATGTGTTTGTCCAACCCTTTTGACGTATGCCCATCGGGATAGTGCACGAGGATGTCCTGCGCATGACTCTCCTTGAAGCGATCCCACTTTTGATGGGTGTAGACGTCGAAATCCAGCGTATCGAAGATCACGAGGTGATCCTTGACCGTGGCTTCCGCCGCCTTGTATTTGGCCAGTTCCGCGTTGTCGGCTCCTGCGGGTGCCGTTACGAATACAGCAGCCGACACGACCAACGCCGTTGCATACGCACGAGGTGATTGTTTGAGTCGGTTCACTGTTGTTCTCCTTGGTGAATCAGGAACACTGCCGCCACTCGGTCGCCCCATCCGACACCTCCTGTTTCCAGAAGTGTCTACTTTACCCCCTTGCGGAAAGCGTCAAAGGCACGCCTGCTCAGCGTTTCCAGTTCTCTAAGGAGCGCCCGATCGAGCGTCTTGATTGCATTCGCCCTCTAAGCTTCTCCGACACGTCGCTGAGCAATTCAGGATGAGCGTAGACTCCCATGTGATGGAAGCTTACGTATCCGCTGCCTACTCGAACCCATGCGACGGGCATCGGCTTCTTGTGTTTGGGATGCAAGCCATCCTCCAGGCAGTAGCCGCTCGATGAATCCTCGGCAACGGAAAGCTGCCCGGCTTGGCGCTGCAGAATCTCTCGAAGAGCCTCGAACACTTCTGCAAACTCTGCATTCTTGGCCATGAGTCACGCCTAACGATAATTGGACACGTCTACGTTCACACCCCAAACGCTGCGAGCTACGGTCAGCGCCCGCATGTGTCTTGTTTACCCCACTTGCAGCGGCGATGCTATCGGTCGTTCGGGATTAGGCTGCGCGGTCTCGGCTGCCTGATCCGGGCCGGCCGGCTCCGTTGACGAATTACCGGGATTCAGCCCCGACCGCAAGTCGCCATGGCCACCGCGAGTCGCAGTTCTTTCGACCTTTCTGGCCCGGCTGTTCCTTCCATCGTATAAGTTCGGTCCGCTTTCTTTCGGAGGGCTCCCGTGACCCGCTCGCTCCCCCGCGCGGCCCCCGCGCTCGCCACACTACTGCTCGCTGCCTCGATCGTGCCCCTTAACACCCCCCACGCCGCGGGGGCAGCCGCTCCGGCGCAGCCGACGGCCGCCGCCGACAAGGACCAGAACGAACAGGACCTGATCGAGCGCCGCAAGGCGTGGTTCTGGTCGTCGCGCCTGCAGGGCGTCAGCTCCCCGGACGAGGCGGCGCGGCTCCGATGGGAGGCGGCGGTGTTCACCCGCGACGCGATCGCGAAGCTCGGGCCACGCGGCGCGGGGACGAAAACGCGAAGCGCTGCGCCGGGCGCATCGGCGCTCGACTCCTGGGAGCCGAAGGGGCCGGCGTCGTCGCGGTTCGGGGGATGGGCGTTTGGGAACATCGCGGGGCGCGTGGCGGCGTTCGCGACGGATGCGGCGGACACCGTCGTCTACGTGGCGACGGCGTCGGGCGGCGTGTGGAAGTCGACCGACGACGGGACGACGTGGACGAGCGTCTTCGATTCCGCGGGGACGATGACCGCGGGGACCGTGACTGTCGATCCGAACGATCCTCAGACCGTCTGGGTCGGAACCGGCGAGAACAACCAGGGGTGCGAGAGCTACTTCGGGATCGGGTTGTTGCGGTCCACCGACGGTGGTGGCACGTGGACGCTGAGGAACGGGACCGGGGCCAACACGCTCCAGGACCTGTCGTCGTTCGCCGACGTCGTCGTCGATCCGCGCGACTCGAATCACCTGGTCGTCGGCGGGCGAATCCGCGGGTGCACCAGCGGGAGCGAGTCCCCGGGGGGAATCTTCACCACCACCGACGCGGGGTTGAACTGGACGCAGACGCTGTCCGGGATCTCCATCTTCGAGATCGAAGAGGACCCGGTCACGCGCAACACCTGGTGGGCGGGAACGAGCAGCGGGATCTATCGCTCGACCGACAACGGCGTGACGTGGGTCCAGCAGACGGCCTCGGCGCTGCCCGTCTCGGGGACGGGAACGACGGAGCTGGCGATCGCGCCCTCGGACGAGAACACCGTGTACGCGCTCTTCCAGACCGGCACCAGCGGCTCCGCGGAGTTCTGGGCGACGACGAACGGCGGCGCGTCGTGGACCAAGAAGTCGACGGGGAGCTCCGCGTGCGACGGGCAGTGCAGCTACAACATGGTCCTGCGCGTCCACAAGACGACCCCCACGACCGTGTACCGGGGCACGATCCACGTCTTTCGCTCCGTGGATTCGGGCGCGACATGGACCGACCTCTCGGGACCGTGGGGGAGCTCGCAAAAGGTCCACCAGGACACGCACGCGATCCTGATGGATCCCCTCAATACGTCGGCGTTCTGGGTCGGAAGCGACGGCGGCGCGTGGAAGAGCTATGACGGCGGCACGAGCTTCGTCAACAAGAACGCGAATCTGAACCTCACCCAGTTCTACGGGATCGACGCCTCGGCCGCCGACCCCGAGGTCATGTGCGGCGGCGCGCAGGACAACAGCTCGCTCGCGCGCAGCGGGACGTCGGGGAACATCTGGGACCTCCAGGTGGCGACCGGGGACGGGTTCCTCTGCCAGTTCGACACGCAGAACACCTCCATCGCGTTCGCGACCTCGTACCCGAGCGTGTTCCCGCAGGTGTATCGGTCGACGACGGGACTGTTCGGCGGGTACGGTGTGGTCACCAGCTACGGGAGCGGCATTTCGCCGCTGGACCGGATCGAGTGGGTCACCCCCTACGTGGTCGATCCCGGGACGCCGTCGCGGCTATTCCTCGGGACGCATCGCGTGTATCGCTCGCTCAACAGCGGGTCCAACTGGACGCAGGTCGGTCCCACGGACATGACCGGCGGCTCCGGGGACATCCGATGCCTCGAGATCAACCGCGGGAACAACGCGGTCGTCTACTCCGGCACGACCGACTCGCGGATCTGGCGCTCGACCGATTCCGGCTCGACCTGGACGAACATCTCGACCGGCCTTCCCGCGCGCGGCATCAACGACATCGCGGGCGACCCGACCGACGACACGCGCGCGCTCGCCGCGGTGGCCGGGTTCAACTCCGCCCACCTGTGGGAGTGGACGCTCTCGTCCGGGAGCTGGACCGCGGTCGGGAACGGCCTCCCGAACGTCCCCGCCAACACGGTGCTCATGCTCTCCGGGACCGACGTGCTCGTCGGCACCGACACGGGCGTGTTCCGGAGCCTGGACGGCGGCCACACGTTCGCTCCGTACATGGACGGGCTCCCTCAGGGGACGGTCGTGAACGACCTCAAGTTCCACCCCGTCTCGGGGCGGGTGCTCGCCGGCACGTACGGACGCGGCGCTTGGACGATCACCGTCGGCACGAACACGAACGCCGGGACCGTGCTCGACGGCACGACGTACGACAAGCTCGGGAACGGCGACATCCAGGCCACCTGGCCGCAGGCGTGCAACGCGGGGACCGTCTCCGGGCAGGCGTACGCGATCGAGTCGGGGGACCTCGACCTGCTGCAATCTTCGGGGACGTACACGCACGCGCCCGTCGGCGGGGTCTGTTCGCAGATCTCGCCTGCGGTCTTCACGCCCGGCTCGGGGGACGAGTACTACCTCGTCGTCCCGAACTTCGGCGGGCACGAAGGAGGCGCCGGGACCGACTCGAACGGCGTCGACCGGCCGCAGGTCTCGACCCAGTGCGGGCCGCGGCAGATGTCACCGTGCCCGTGACCCGGAACCGCGCTCAGCGCCGGACGAACGCCACGAGCCTGGAGAGCACCGGCCCCATGGCGTCCTCGCGGACGGTCGTGCGGTAGGTTTCGACCGGCCCGTCGACCGTGATCTCCCACGAGAACAGGTCGCGTCCCGCGGCGGCCAGCGGGGCGCGCACGTCGGGGGCTCCCGAGGTGAGACCCGAGGCTTCGATCAGGAATCGGAGCGTCGCCGCCTCGGCATCGCACAGATTCCGGGAGTCGGCCTCGTGGGTCACGGAAGTCCCCGCGAATCCGCCCTGCCTGACGAGCGAGATCCGGTAGTCCCCGCGGGGCGTCGCACCTGTCACATCAGAAGCCTACCGCTTTCCAGGCCGCCGCCACAGCGCGGGCCTCGTTCGAGCCCGCCCCGAACAGCTTGGTCGCGGAATCCACGGTCGTCGTGACCATCTCCGCGAAGCCGCTCTGCGGGTTGAGCGCCTTGAGCGTTTCGTACCAGATGGCCCCCGGCGCATTCCACGCCGCCCCGCCGAGGGCCGTCGCCACCCGGTAGAAGGCGCAGTTCGGGATCCCGGAGTTCAGATGCACGCCTCCGTTGTCGTCGTGCCCGGTGTACTTGTCGCGCAGGCGCTTGGGCTGCGGGTCGGTGCCGAGGTACGGGTTGTCCTCGAACGCCGGCTCGTCCTTGAAGGTGCGCAGGCCCCGCGCGCGGTTCTTCGCGGTCGCTTCGGGCTGCGGCCCCATGATGTCGGCGCCGATGAGCCAGTCGGCCTTCTCCGCCGCGATCTTGCCTTTCCACTGCTTGGTCAGGATGCCGAACACGTCGGCGAAGTGCTCGTTCAAGGCCCCCGGCTCGTCTTGGTAGACGAGGTCGCACTCGTGCGAGACGACGCCGTGGGTGAGCTCGTGCGCCACCACGTCGAGAGCGCGGGTGAAGCTGACGAAGACCACGCCGTCGCCGTCCCCGTAGACCATCTGCTCGCCACTCCAGAAGGCGTTGTCGTAGTTCTTCCCGAAGTGGACACTCGAGATCAGTGGCAGGCCCGCGTTGTCGAGCGAGTTGCGCTTGAAGACCTCGAAGTAGAAGTCGTAGGTCGTCCCGGCCTGGTCGTACGCCTCGTTCACGGCCGGATCGGCGGCCTCGGGATCTCCTTCGGAGCGCACGAGCTTTCCGGGGAGCGCCGCCCACTCGCCGTGCCGGGCGTCGTAGACGAGGCGACGCTTCGGCTTGGCGGGCGGCGGTGCGACCGGCTGGGCGGTCGCTCGTGCGCGACGCATCCGGGCGATCTTCGAGAGCGCGATCGCCGCGACCGCCGCGCGGCGTATCGCCGGGTCCTTGTGCGTCGCCAACCGGTCGAGGATGTACGGGGGGAGGATGCAGGACACAGCGTGACGGTGTCTGTTGGTTTCCATGGCGAGTCTCCTGTCCGCCGAGACTACGCCGACTGTTGCTCTTTAGCAACGGCCGGCGATAGCCGGCTCGTAGGAGAATCTAGAAGCTGAACTCGGAGAAAACCCGTACCCGGTCGTTTCCGCGCCAGCGGCCCCAAAACGTCCCCACCTCGCCGCCCATCAGGTCGACCTCTCCTCCCACGCGGACGTGACCCGCGAACGGGTACGACCCCGAGAACCGCACGAGCGAATCACCGTGCTTCGTCCCCACCGCCGCATCGAGCCCGACCTGCCACTCGGTCGCGTCCCCCTTCGAGACGCGCAGGAACGCGGACGGGACGAGCGCCTGGTCGAGCGCCGCGGGGACGTCCGCCGCGACGTTCCCGCCGATCGCATCGCCGTAGGCGAAGGTCACCTGCCATCCCTCGCGGGACCACTCGGCTTCGGCCTCGGTGAGGAGATACCCGTCGATCTGGTGGTCCGGGTAGTGGAAGTAACCGGCCTCGCCGCGCACGATCCACGGGCCGAAGAGGAGCTCGCCGTCGAGCCCCGCGACGTCGAGGCGAAGGAACTTCCGGTCGAGGAAGACGGGAATCGTTCCGGCGATCAGGTCGGGCGTCCCGGGCCGCGCGGCGATCGCGGGCGCGTCGTCGAAGCCGCGGAAGTACGACGCCGCCACCTCGCCGCGCGAGCCGCGGTAGCCGACACGGGCCGCGCCCTGGAGGTTGTCCCACGTGACGGAGGGAAACGTGGCGTTCCCCCACCGGTAGTCGATGCGGAGCTCGGGCGGGCCCGCCGGGGTGGCGGGGTTGGCGACGGTCTCCGGCTGCAGCGTGAACCATCGCCCGTTGAGCTGCGGCAGGCGCGAGGGCGCGTACCGCGGCACGAGTGCCGCGTCGACGTGCCAGCGGTCCTTCTCCCAGGCAAGGTTCGCGGCCCACGGCGCCAGGCGGACCTCGTCGAGCGGATCGGTCCAGTCGCGCGGGGCGAGGTTGTCGGTCGCGTTCAGGAACGTCGTGCGCCCCCAGGTCAGGCGCTGCTTGCCGAGGACGAGGGTCGTGGCACCGAGCCGGAAGCCGGCCGACGCCGCGCGGAAGCGCGACGCCGAGCGGGTCAGGCCGCGGTCGGTGTCGTCGTAGAGGTCGTCGCGCAGGATCTCGCCGTGCGAGTCGCGCTCGACGATCGGGACGAGGTCGAAGAAGAGCCACGGCGTCGGGGTCGCCTGGAAGGTGTATGTCTCGCGGAACCAGGCCTGCGGCGAGGGCTCGCCCTCGCGGTAGACGTCGAGCCAAGTCTTGATCGAGAGTCCTTGCTCGATCGCGGCGGCCGGGCCGACGGACGCGAGCAGGAGAAGCAGTCCCGCCGCTACGGTTTTCGGCTTCATGGGCGGGCGGAGCTTATCCCTGGTTGCAGTGGTCCCGGATTGGGTTAATCTGGGCGCGGTTTCGTCGTGAGGGAGAGAGAAGAGCCATGAAGAAGACGCTCGGACTCGCCGTGCTGATGCTCGCCATCCCCACCCTCGCCTCCGCCGGGGAGCTTTACGGGAAGATCACTTCGGGAGGCAATGCCGTTCCCGCCGGCACGAAGGTGTCGGCCACGTGTGGCGCCAAGTCGTACGACGGCACGACCGACAAGACCGGCACGTATCACCTCGTCGTGGCCGAGACCGGAAAGTGCACGCTCTCGATCGTGATGGGCGGGCAGACCGCGACGCTGCAGGTCGTCTCGTTCGCCGAGGGAGCCCAGGCCGACGTCGTCCTCGAGACGAAGGACGGCAAGCTGACCGCACGCCGGAAGTAGGGAATGGCGGAGCCCGGCAAGTCGAAAGACATCTGGGACAAGATCGCGATCGTCTTCCACCCCCTTGGCGGGGCGATGACCGCCCTCGCGATCGCCTACATCGGGACGAAGGGCTCGCAGGTCCTCGACCGCCGCCAGTCGATCGACACGAACGCCCGCCTCTACTCGGAGCTGATGTCGCGGCGCGAAGAGGCGGAGTCTTCCCTCCGGAAGGACATGCTCGTCTCGATCATCGGGTCGTTCCTCCAGCCTGCCCCCGCGACCGACATCGACTCGAAGGTGCTCAACCTCGAGCTGCTCGCCTACAACTTCAACGATTCGCTCGACCTCAGGCCTCTCTTCATGGACCTGCAGCGGCGCATCAACGCCTCGCAGGACGCGCACAAGCGAGATTACAACGACAGGCTCAACACGGTCGGGCGGGAGATCGCCGCTAAACAGCTCTTCTCGCTCGAGGGGCACGGGAAGACCTTCCGTAGCCTCATCGACTTCGACGACCTGAAGGCGGCCGGGGCCGGCGGCCTCGAGCTCGAGCCCGCGCAGATCTCGATCCGGGGGATCTCGTGCGAGGTCCACCTGCGCGCGCTGTCGGTCGACATGAAAGGGCAGCAGCTCTCCGTGCGCATGACGGTCAAAGCGCCTCCGAATCACCCGGAGCTTCCCGACACCCGCGTCCAGTTCGACGTCGGCTTCTTCGATTTCCCGATGATCGACAACACGCGCCTGGCCAACAGCCTGCGCTGTGCGGTCACGCTCGCGAACTTCTCCGACGACGGCGCCCAGCTCGCGACGGTCTGCTTCCCCGGCGAGTACGCGTCGCTCAAGGACCGGCCGTATTACGACGAGGTGATCCAGAAGCTGCGCGACGCAAACGACCTCGAGAAGAAACAGCTGCAGGGAGAGCTGCTCGCCCCTAAGGTTGATGAACCGTCCGCATCGCCGTCACCGTGAAGAGGTTCTCCTCGAGCCGCGGGTTCATCCTCACGTTCTGCAGCGTCAGCGTCGTCGTCCCCTCGCGTTTCGAGTCGGAGAGCACCCACGTGTGGACGAGCGCCACGCCCGACTCGTCCGTGATGTTGGAGCCGTGGAAGATCCGGCGCAGCTCGGCCCCGACGTACCCGTGGACCTGGATCGTCACGAACCTGTCGGCGAGCACCCAGAAGACCAGCTTCGCGTACTGCGACTCCTCCCCCGGGTTCGGGACGCCGGTGACCTTGTAGCAGCGCTGCCCGTCGAGGTCCTCCTCGCCGTCGAGCGTGTAGGTGTAGGCGTCGAGCTGCCGCTCCTCCATGTCCTCGTAGGTGAAGTGGGTCCCGAGGAAGCGCGTGGTCTTCTCCTGCTGGGCGACCCGGCGGTCGCGGTCGATCGCCGGCGCGTAGAACCACTGCTCCGAGGGCTTCCCCGCGTGGGAGATCGTCAGAAGGCCAACGCCTTTCACCTCGGCCGGCTCGAGGAACTGGATCAGCCCCTTCGCCTCGCCCCCCCAGCCGATCCGCCACGACCGCCACGACTTGGTCTTCGTCTTCCCCTTCTCGACGACCGTGATCAGCCCCTCGGAGTACTCGGTCGCCGTCCGGCGCCTCTTGTCGGCCTCCGCCATCACCGCGTGGCCGTCCTTGGGCGGCGCCTCGGAGCGGAGAGGAGTCGCCGCGATGACGGCGGAGAGAAGTACGAGCGCCGCGCCCTTGGGGATCCTCATCGCATCTCCTACTCGAACTCCAGCGCTTCTGCCGGAGACACCGCCAGCGCCAGTCGCGCCGGGTAGAGCGCGGCGACGACCGTCACCACGATCACGAGGGGCAGCAGTCCGGTGCCGAGCGCCATCGGCCATGCGTACGGAACGACCCAGCCGGCGTTCGCCGCGCTGATCGTGGTCGCCGCGTAGTGGATCAGGTACGACCCGAGCGCGTACCCCAGGACGCTTCCGACCGCGGCGATGCCGAGCGCCTCGAGGACGATCAGGGCGGCGACCTGCCGGCGCTCGGTCCCGAGCGCCTTGAGGATCCCCAGCTCGCGCCGCCGCTCGGCGACCGAGATCACCAGCGTGTTCGTGATGCCCAGGACCGCGACGAACAGCGCGATGACGAGCTGGATGTAGCTCAGCGCGAAGAACTGGTTGAGCAGCTTCCGGATGTTCCCCTTCATCTCACCGGCGGTCATGACGAAGAGCCGGTCGGTCTTCCCCGCCAGGCGCGCGCGCACCTCGTGGACGACCGCGTCCCGGGACGCATCGGGCGCGAGCAGAATGTCGATCGTGTCGAGGCTCTCGTCCTTGAAGCGCGAAACGTAGACGCTGCGGTCCATCCAGACCGTTCCCTGATCGGACGAGTAGTCCTGGACGACCGCCAGAATCGGGAGCGAGAGCGTGCCGGTCGGCGTGTCGATCGACAGCGTGTCGCCGACCTTCATCGCGTACTGCCGGGCGAAGTTGTCGGAGACCGCGCATCCCTCCCCCTTCGGGATCTTCGTGACGAGGTCGGCGCGCGAGCCCGCGACCATGGGCATCTTGAGGCGCCTGAAGGTCCGCTCGAGGGGAAGCGTCGCGAGGATCGGCCGCTTGCCGCGGAAGTCGAGGTGGACCCCCCGGAACGGCTCGACCCACTTCACCCCCGGGATCCCCGCGAGGATGTCGGCGCACTCCGGCGGTAGGCGAAACGCCTTCGAGAAGAACCGGTCGGAGGCGGTGACGTAGAAGTCCGCGTTCATCACCCCGTCCATCCAGGTCGTGTACGACCGCCGGAAGGAGTGGGTCAGGCCGGCGAGCGTGAGCACGAACCCGAGAGAGACCATCAGCGCCATCACCGTCGCGGACGTCCGGCGCGGGGCCTGGAGGAGCGTGTCGGTCGCGAGCCGCCCCTCGGCGCCAAACGCCCGCTCCATCACGGGGCGCATCAGCCGCACGAGCGGACCGATCACGGACGGGGCGATCAGAAGCGCCGCAACGTTGATCAGGAACAACCCGAATACCGCCATCCCGAAATTCCGTCCCGCGACCGTCAGGACGACCGCCGCGGAGGCGAGAGCCACGAGCGCGCCGAGGATCAAGCGCGGCCGGCTCGTCCCCTCGAAGTCGCGCTGGAAGCGCCCCTTGGCCAGCGCCTCGACCGGCTGCAGGCGCGCCGCCGCGAGCGCCGGGAAGAAGGCCGCGGCGATCGCGCTGACGACCCCGAGGGCGAGGCCGAGCACGATCACGCGCGGGTCGACGACCACCCGCGACTCCGAGTGGGTGATGCCGTACGCGGTCTCGGTGATCCCCGCGATGAATTTCGTGGTCGTCTGCGCGAGCACGAGGCCGGCCGCGACGCCGATCAGCGATCCGATGAGCCCGACGACGGCGCCCTCGGCGAGGAACAAGCCGAGGATCGCGCGGCGCGCCACGCCGAGCGAGCGGAGGATGCCGATCTCCCGCCGCCTGCGGGCGGCGGCGACGGCGAAGACGTTGAAGATCAGGAAGACGGCGATGAACATCGCCTGCCACGAGCCGAGGGTGAGCGACCGGCCGAAGTTCTCGATCAGGATCTCCATCTCGGCACCCCGGCGCGCCGGCGTGTCGGCCTTGTACCCGGGGCCGAGCGCGGCCTCGATCCGCCGGGTCCCCTCGTCGAGCCCCAGGGTGGGGTCGAGCACGACGTCGACCCGGTCGAAGAAGCGGCCCCGCGCGAAGACGTACTGCGCGGCGTAGAGGTCCATCACGGCCACGTTCCCGCCGAACGCGGTCGCCGGCCCCTCCGCCTCGACGAGCCCCCGCACCTTGAACGCCTTCCACCCGTGCCCCGTCTCGAGCCGGATCACGTCGTCGAGGGCGAGGTTCTTCCGCGCGGCGTACTCCTTCGTGAGGCAGATCGAGTCGGGCTGGGCGAGGAAGACGAGCGGGTCGTCGAGGACCTCGTCGCTCCCGAAATCCCAGTCGCGGATCGAGCGGTCCCCCAGGAAGTCGATCCCGAGGACCATCACCGACGACTCGGCGGTCCCTTCGGGACGGACGATTGCCTCGATCACCGGCTGCGCGGCCGAGACCCCGGGAACGGCGCGGACACGCTCGACCGTCTCCTCGGGGACGCCGGCCTCCCCAGAGGTCACCTCTAGCTGGGCCTTGCCGGCGACCTTGTCCACCGTCCGCCGCATCGACACGCGCAGCGACGCCGCGGAGAGCTCGATCGCGACGTAGGTGCCGACCCCGAGCGTCACGCCGGCGAGCGTCAGGAGCGAGATCACCCAGTGCTTGCGGAAGTACGGCCAGGTCACCCCGCGAAGCAGGAAGAGCATCGGGCCTAGTTCCGGTCGTCGGCGATGAGGCGTCCGTCGCGCAACCGCAGGATCCGGTCGCAGGCGGATGCCGCTCCGGCGTCATGCGTGACCATGACGAGCGTCGAGCCGATCTCGCGATTGATCCGGCGCAGCAGCGCCAGGATCTCGGCGCCGGTGGTGGTATCGAGGTTCCCGGTCGGCTCGTCGGCGAGGAGCACGCGCGGTTTCATGACGAGCGCCCGCGCGATCGCCACGCGCTGGCACTCCCCTCCGGACAGCTCGTCCGGGAGATGCTCGGCGCGCGCCCCCAGGCCGACGAGCTCGAGGTGGCGTGTCACCGCTGCCGCGACCTCCTTGGACGGCGTTCTCTGGAGGCGCATCGGGAGCGCGATGTTGTCGGCCGCGGAGAGCGTCGGGAGGAGGTTGAAGAACTGGAAGATGAACCCGATCTTGTCGCGGCGCACGCGCGTCAGCGCGTCGTCCGCCAGCCCGGTCAGCTCGACGCCGTCGACCGCGACCGATCCGGAGGTCGCCTGGTCGAGCCCGCCGAGCAGGTGCAGGAGCGTCGACTTCCCCGACCCCGACGGCCCCATGACCGCGACCATCTCGCCGGTCTCGACCCGGAACGTCACGCCGGCAAGGGCGACGACCCGGCGCTTTCCCTCGTACGTCTTGACCGCGTTGTCGACGGAGATCATCGGGCGGAGCAGGATACTCGGGTAATCTCGGAACCACCATGCGGGTGGCCTGTCGAGCGAGCGCGGCGCTTCTTCTCGCCGGCGTTGCCGGTGCGGCGGATCGGCCCGCGCCGCGTCCCGCCTTCGAAGAGCATGCCGAGGTCACGCGCGGGATCGCGATCGTGCGGATCGACCCGAAGCGCGGCGCCCCGCCGGGAGAATGCGACGACCTCTCCCCCGCCGATCTGACCGTCACCGTCGGCGGCACGCTCGCCGTCGTCACCTCGGTCGAGCGGATGCCGCGGCCCGACCGGCACTGGCTCCTGATCGACACGAGCGAGAGCGCGACGGAGCGGCGCAACGAGGCCAAGCGATCGGCTCGCGACTACGTGCGCAGCGTGATGTCCTCGGGGGAGGACCGGGCGGCGCTGCTGACCGTGGACGAGGACACCCTGCTGCAAGCGGGCCCGACGTCGGACCTGCAGTCGGTGTCCGATCGCATCGACACGATCGTCCCCGGCGATTACAGCGCGCTCCGGGACGGCCTGGCCGACGTGCTCCGCCAGGTCCAGGGAGACCGTCACGAGCACTTGATCCTGTACTGGACCGACGGGCTCGATACGATGAGCCTCACGACCGAATCGGAGCTGATGGAGATCCTCGCTGCGGCACCGAACGCGACCGTTTTCCCGATCGCCTTGATTCCGGAGCCGAAGCCGGGCGAGAGCGGCCGCATGGTCGGGTCGTTCCTCTTCGACGTCGCGAAACGGTCCGGGGCCGAGGTCTTCTCCTCGTCGGACGCGCGCTGGCTCGAGCGCGCGCGCGGGTGGATCGCGCGCCGCTTCGCCGTGGCCTATGCGCCCGCGGAGGAGAAGGCCACCGGCCCGGTCGCTCTCGCGCTGCGCGGGAAGCGCTGCCAGCTCACCGTCCTGCCCGATCCGTTCGTCCGCGCCGACCCGCAAGCCGGCGCCGCGCAGCCCGCCCCGGACTCGTGGCGCCGGATCTACGAGAGGCAGAAGCGCAAGTCCGACGACGCCGCGTGCCTCGCCGCGGCGCAGGGTGCGACGTGGGACTGGCCGCTCGAGGCGGGGCCGACCGGGCTTGCGGGGTGCGTGCTCGATGTGATCGAGGCTCCCGGGCCTCTCGTCCAGCGCCACGAGGGGCCCAGGCCGGTCGACGTCCTCCCCGCGCGCTTCGCGATGCACCGCGTCAAGGTCGCGACACCGTCGCCCGACACGCTTCCCGCGTCGCTCGACGACGCGCTCGACGCGTTCGCCCCCGACGCGACGATCGAGGGGAGCACGTTCCTGACGCAGCGCGCGCGCCTGGCGGCGTCGCTGTTCGCCGCGCGCCCCGAGTACCGCGACTTCGCGCTCGCGCGCCTCGGGGACGCCGCACGGCACGAGATGCGGAGGATCGAGCTGGGCCTCGCGCGCGACTTCCCCGATCTTCCTCCCGATCGCATCGCCGCCGTGGCGAGGGAATCGCGCGCGGGGCGCCGCGCGCTCCTCGCGGCGGAGCAGCCGACCGACGCCGATCTCGCCCGCGTGCTCGCCGCGTGGCTGCGCGACAGGCCGGCGCGGGAGGTCGCGCTCGCCTGGGAGAGAAAGCTGATCGCCGCGCATCTCGCGGGTGCCGCGCATCCCGACGACGCGCAGCGGTGGATCCGCGCGCGCGACCGCCTCTCCGTGCCCGCGCATGTCCGGGTGCTCGTCCCGTTGTTCCTGGTCATGGACCAAACGCAGGGCGTCGTCGGCTTCGAGCGGATCGTGCTTCCCCGCCCCGAGGGTTTCACCGAGCGGTCGGTGAAGACGCGGGCGTCGAAGGACCGCCCGGATGATCGGCTCCCCGAGAGGCCGCTGGCGCTCTGGCTCGTCGACCGGCTGCTTGCCGATTCCCGGGTCGCCGGAGAATTGCGCGCCGGCACGTACGCGCTCTCCGGCGCGACCTACGCGGAGCTCGATCCCCCCTGGAAGGCGAACCCCGCGCACCCGTTCCGGCGCGCGCGCGTGTCCGTGACGCTGGTCTCCGCGGTGCGCAAGGCGCGCCTCGAGGCGCGCGCGGACGTCGAGGCGCCGCCCGGGGTGCCGGAAACCGTGCTCGCCTTCGCGGCGCAGGCGTCCGGGGACCGCGCGCTCGACAAGGCGCTCGAGGCGTTCTCCTCGAACGAGTGACCGTTCAGTCCGCGGGCCACACCCCGACCGAGCTGCCGACCCAGGCGAGCCCCTTGTTGTGATCGACCCCGTGGATCTTCCCGCGCGACAGGCGCGTGAGGTTGATCGCGAGCGTGTAGTCCGCCGCGTCGTCGGGCTTCAGGAACATCATCCGGATCTCGGCCTTGACGCCGGTGCCGTCCGGGGCCCTCAGCGCGGGCGCGTAGTGGACGCGCTCCTGGAGGATCCACTGAGAGCGCTGCTCGGGCGGGATCGCCTCGAGGTCCGCCCGCGTGACGTCGGGGTTCACCCCCGTCCCGGCGAACGAGAAGAGCGGTTTCAGGATCAGCTCGCCGCAGTCGTCGGGGATCGGGTCGACCTCGGAGAGGTAGCGCGACCAGGGGGCGTACGGGTGCCGGATCCGCGTGAGGCTGTCCTTCGACCAGATCCAGTACCAGTTCGGATGGCACACCCAGGCGACGTCGAGCGGATCGCGCCAGTCGAACGGGAGCGGAGCCCCCTTGCGGTCGAGCTCGTCGAACACGATGCGGTTGAAGACCCGGCTCACGGGGACGTACCGGTCGCCCAGCGGCGCCAGCAGGCGGCGCCCGTCCTTCTTGATGCGGGCTGCGTCGACGCTGCGCACGCCGATCAGCCGCCTGGTCGCATGGAAGTCGGGGCGGGTCTTCTGCTCCTCGGGGTGGAGGTCGAGGAGGATGACCTCCTCGAGGGGGGCGTCCGCGACGATCGTCCGCCGCAGCAGCTCGACGTAGCCATCGTGCGTCAACCCCGAGAACAACGGGGTCCAGCGCTGCGGCATCCCGGGGATCGAGGCGAGGCACTCCCCCCAGATCTCCCCCTGGATGAGCTCCATCGCGTAGAGCGACGAGAACCCCTGGAGCTCGATCAGGCGCGGCGTGAGCGCGCCGTTGCCGTCTCGCACGATGGCGAAGTCGATCGCGACGAAGTGCGGGAGATCGTCCCCGCCGGGGACGCGGCAGCGCTCGGGGATCGCGCGGCGGCCGGCCGCGATCACCGCGTCGCTGCGCAGGATCGCCAGGATCTCCCGCGCGCCCCGCTCGCACTTGGCCCGGAGGTCCGCGGGCACGAGGAATGGCGTCTCCGCGAGGCGGAAGCCGAACTCGGGCTCGTCGAGGCGCTCTTCCATCAGCGCGCACATGCGCCGGTAGAGTGCGTCCGAATACCCGGCATTGAAGCGCGCGCGGAGGCTATCGTCCACGATGATCCGGCCGCGGCTCTACTCGAGCCCGTGCTCGGTCTCCCGGACGACGAAGTCCATCACCGACCGTAGATCGCCCGTGGCCCGGAAGGCGGCGAGCTGGCGCTCCGCTCCCGTGCCTTTCTCGACGATCTCGTGCGCGAGCTGGACCTGGGTGCGGGTGCCGAGCTCGTCGACGACGTCGTCGATGAACTCGAGCAGCTCGTCGAGGAGGCTCGCGTACGGGACCTCGGCCTGCTTTCCGAAGTCGATCAGGAGGCCGCGGACGCCCCAGCGCGCGGCGCGCCACTTGTTCTCCATGATCAGGGAGCGCCGGTACGGCCGGAAGGTGAGGTTCCGCGCGCGGAGCAGGTAGAGCTTTGCGGTGATCGCCTGGAACAGGGCGGCGATCGTGACCGTCTCCTCGGCGCGCAGCGGGATGTCGCAGATCCGGTACTCGAGCGTCTGGTACTTGTGGTGCGGGCGCACGTCCCACCAGATCTGCCCGCCGTCGATGACGCAGTTCGTCTTCACGAGGAGCTGCACGAACTCCTGGTACTCGGACCACGAGCCGAACACGTCCGGGATGTTCGTCCGCGGGAACTTGTCGAACACCTTGCAGCGGTACGACATCCAGCCGGATTCCCGGCCGAGCCAGAACGGCGAGTTCACCGACAGCGCGAGGACGTGCGGGAGGAAGTACCGCGCCTGGTTCATGATCGCGATCTGGAGCTCGCGGTCCTCGACGCCGACGTGCACGTGGAGCCCGAAGATCAGGTTCGCCCGGGCGACCATCTGGAGATCGGCGACGAGGCGGTCGTACCGCTGATTGCCGGGGCTGATCGCGACGTTTCCCCAGTGCGTGAAGGGATGCGTGCCGGCCGCGGCGATCCTCAGGCCGTGCTCCCGCGCCAGGCGCGCGAGCGAGAGGCGCTGGGCGAACACGTCGCGGCGCGCCGTCTTGATGTCCGGGCAGACCGACGTGCCGACCTCGACGACCGGCTGGTGCAGCTCGGGCCTGAGCCTCCCGCCGAGAGCGTCCTTGCCGTGGGCGAAGATCTCCGCGACGTGGGAGCGCAGCTCGCGCGATTCCGGGTCGATGACCTGGAACTCCTCCTCGATGCCGATCGTGAGGCTGGGCCGCTCCATCCCGGGTTCCGCGCGCCTTCAGGCCTTGACCGGCGCGCCCTGCATCTTCTCCGGCCAGGTCCCCGCCAGCTCCACCGGCCGCGGGCTGTTCGCCCGGTCGACGAGCATGTCGGCGACGGTCTTGAGCACCCAGTCGAAGTTCGCCTGCCCCACCGAGAACAGGTCGCAATCCGGGGCCGGGTTCATGAAGTCGATCGCGTAGGGAACACCGTCTCGCACCGCGAACTCGATAGTGTTCAGGTCGTAGCCGAGCGCGCGGCACAGGGCGAGGCAGTCCGACTCGATGCGGCGCAGCAGCTTGGGCTCGGTCGGCGGCGCGTCGCGCACGTACCGGCGGTCGAAGGGGACGCGCGGGTCGTAGCGCATGACGCGGACGCTCTTCCGGCCGACGCAGTAGCACCGGTAGTACTCGGTGAACTCGATCGCCTCCTGGGCCATCATCGACAGCGTTCCGGTCTGGTCGTACGCGCGGAAGAACGACGCGCGGTCCTCGACCTTGTAGACGTCGCGCCAGCCGCCGCCGTCGGCGGGCTTCATGAAGATCGGGAACCCGAGGTGGTCGAAGACGGCGTCCCAGTCGACCGGGAAGACGAGGTTCGAGAACGACTCGGCCTTGGTGTTCGGCGGGTGCTCCTTGTGCGGGAGGAGCACCGTCTTCGGGACCGCGACGCCGATCGACTGCGCGACGACGTTGTTGAAGTACTTGTCGTCGCAGCTCCACCAGAACGGGTTGTTGACGACTTGCGTGCCCGACGCGGCGGCCTGCTTGAGGAACGTCCGGTAGAACGGGACCTCGTGGCTGATCCGGTCGAGGATGACGTCGTAGGCCGGCGGCACGTCCTGGCGGAGCGGTCCGATCTTGACCGGCTCCGCGGTCACGAGGCCGCCCGGCCGGGCGTTGATCTCGTCCACGAGGGCGGGCGGGAACGAGCGCTCCTGGCCGAAGAGGATTCCGATGCGCTTGGGCAAATTGGACCCTTTCTCTAGAATGGTCCGCCACTGTAGCCGAATCGCCGCCCGGCCGTAAAGGCGGGCCCGGCGCGGGGGTCACGATGCACATGGAGCACCACCAGTGGTTCTCTCCCTCTCTCCAGAGACCGATGGAGCTTCTCTGGTACGGGAGTTGGGGGCGGCCGCTGCTGATCTTCCCGACCTCGATGGGCGGCTGCCGGCAGAACGAGGACGGCGGGCTGATCCGGAGCCTCGCGGACAAGATCGACGGCGGGGAGATCCAGGTCTGCTCGGTCGATTCGATCGACACCGAGCACTGGTACAACGACTGGGCGCATCCGAGCGGGAAGGTCGCGCGCTACGTGCAGTTCGACCGCTACCTCAGCGACGAGGTCGTGCCGCTCATCCAGCGCAAGGCGGAGCGTGGCGACGTCGTCACCTTCGGCGCCTCGTTCGGCGCCTACCACGCGGTGAACTTCGCGGGGCGCCATCCCGACCTCGTGTCCCGGGTCGTGGCGTTCTCCGGGGTCTACGACATCCACCGGTTCCTGCACGGGTACTGGGACGACAACTGCTACTTCAACTGCCCCACCGCCTACATGCCGAACCTGCCCGACGAGGCCGTGGCGCGCATGAAGCACATCGGGTGGGTCATCGCGACCGGCGAGAACGACCACCTGATCGCGGAGAACCGGTGGTTCGCCGCGATGCTGGCGGGAAAGGGGCTCAACGTGCACGCCGAGGCCTGGGAAGGCGTGTTCGGTCACGACTGGCCGTTCTGGAATCAGCACCTGCGGCGCTTCGTGCCGTAGCCGAACCGGGTCGAAGGGAGGACGCACCATGACGATGAGCGAGACGGTGGTGAGCGCGATCAACGATCAGATCCACGCGGAGCTGTCCGCGTCGTACTCGTACCTCGCCATGTCGGCGTCGTGCGACCGGAGCAACTTCGCCGGTGCGGCGCGCTGGCTGCGCGTGCAGAGCCGCGAGGAATACGGGCACGCGATGCGCCTGCTCGATTTCATGCTCGCCCGGCACTGCAAGGTCACCCTCAAGGAGCTTTCGCAGCCGCGGACCGAGTTCGCCTCGCTGCTCGACGTGTTCGAGACGGCCTACAAGCAGGAGCAGGCGGTCAGCGGACAGATCGAGGAGCTCTACGAGCTGGCGTTCCACGCGAAGGCCTATCCCGCGGTCGTGCAGCTCGAGTGGTTCCTCACGGAGCAGGTCGAGGAGGAGAAGACCTGCCGCGAGATCGTCTCGAAGCTGAAGATGGTCGGCGACGACTCCGCGGCGCTGCTCGAGATCGATCGCGAGCTGGGCGCGCGCACCGCCGCTGCGGAGGCAGAGAGCGAGGAGTAGGCGCGTCCGGCGCCTACGGAGCCCGCTTGACCGCCTCTCGCACGACGGTCTCCGGCACGCCCGCTGCCTTCCACGCCACCAGATCGTCTGCCGTGAAGGCGACCGTGAGGTCCTGCTTCGAGACGTAGGCGACCAGGAGGTCCGTCCCCATCTGCTGCTGTCGGAGCTTCTTGACCTGGGTCAGGAGCTGACTCGGCGTGTGCGGCGAGGTGTCGACGGACCGGTGCGCCGCGTGACCCATCGGGGTCGATTGCATGACCACCTTCGACTGCGGCGCGCCCGATCGCTCGGCGGCGACCGCGGTGAGGTGCTCCGGGCTGGCGGTAAGCCATGCCTCCTGGAGGCCTCCGTCGCGCAGGACCGCGGCGGCGGCCAGCTCGAGGGCGTCCGAGAGGACCTCCTCGCAGTTGACCGGATTGCGCCACCGGCCCTTCGTGTGACCGGTGCCGAGCGCCGTGCCCTCCGCGTAGACGTGGCCGGCGCGATCCTGGAGCACCCAGGGGAGCTGGACCTCCCCCGTGAACGTGGAGTTCATGAACCCGTGCGCCTCGTGCGCGTAGTAGCGGGTCACCCGGACGAGCAGTACGAGATCGGCGGCATCGCTGACCTGGACGCCCCACGTGCTGAAGCGGTCGGTGAGCGTGGTCTTCAGGAACACGGGCATGTACCCCGCCGAGCGGATGCGGAAGGTCTGGTCGCCGCTCCCCGTGCCTTCGCCGACGATGTCCTTCGACTTGACCGCCCGGGCGTCCTCGATGGCGATCGCCACCGGCTTGCTCGAGATCCCGTCGCGCAGCTCTGCCTGCACGTGTCCCGGCTTCGTGGTCGGGACGAACTTGAGCGGGATGACGAGATCGTCGGCGGCGCGGACGGAACGCGCCAGGAGCAGGGCCGCGGCGAGCACGAGAGTCCGGTGGAGTGTTCTCATGCCTCCCGCTTTTGCAAGAATGGGGACATTCTTGCTTCTTGCGCGCGCTTGAAGAATTCAAGCAAAAAGCGGAATGTCCCCGATTCCTAGGCGGTGGCGTCCTTGGCGCGGCTTTTCCGCGCTGACGATTTCGTCGCCGGCGCCACGACCTTGTAAGGCTTCTTCTTGGCGGGGACTGTGGTCTCCCGGTAGACCCGCAGCGCCTCGCCGACGCTCCAAGCCTGGGCGGGGCAGCCGCGCGGCGCGTGGGGCGCGTCGCCGTCGAAGATCTCCGAGATCGTCCCGAGCCCGGCCTCGCGCAGGTGCGGGGCGAGCGCGGCGATCGCCTTCCGCGCCTTCGACTTGCCGGGTGCGCCGCCGAGCCGGACGAGCGCGTCGCAGTAGGGACCGAGCAGCCACGACCAGACGGTCCCCTGGTGATACGCGGCGTCCCGCTCGGCCGGTCCGCCCTCGTACCGCCCGCGGTACGACGGGTCGTCGGGAGCGAGCGAGCGCAGGCCGAAGGGCGTCAGGAGCTTGGCCTCGATCACCGCCAGCACGCTCTTCGCCTTTTCGCGCGTGAGGATCTGGTGGGGCAGCGAGATCGCGAAGATCTGGTTCGGGCGGATCGACGCGTCCTTCGCGCCGTCATCGACGACGTCGTAGAGGCAGCCGGCCTCCGCGTTCCAGAACGCCTCGGCGAAGGCGCTCCGGACCCGCTCGGCCCGCTCGGCGAGGCCTTGCGCGTCCGACGCCCGGCCGGCGCGCCGGGTCAGGTCGGCGAGCACGAGCAGGGCGTTGAACCAGAGCGCCTGCACCTCGACCGGCTTTCCGGTCCGCGGCGTCACGATCCAGTCGCCGACCTTGGCGTCCATCCAGGTGAGCTGGACCCCTCGCTCTCCCGCGTGGAGCAGGCCGTCGGCATCGACGCGGATGCCGTACCGCGTGCCCCGGTCGTGCCACGCGACGATGTCCTCCAAGACCGGCAGAATCTCCTTCAGCACGAACTCCTGGTCGGAGGTGGCGTCGAGGTAGCGGGACGCCGCGACGAAGAACCAGAGCGTCGCGTCGACCGTGTTGTACTCGGCGGCGCCGCCCGCATCCGGGAAGCAGTTCGGGAGCATCCCCTCGGAAACGCTCCGCGCGTACGCGCGCAGTATCTTCTTCGCGTCCTCGTGGCGGCCCGTGGCGAGACAGATCCCCGGAAGCGCGATCATGGTGTCGCGCCCCCAGTCGGAAAACCACGGATACCCCGCGATGATCGTGCGCAGGTCCTCGCCGCGGCGGACGACGAACGCGTCGGCCGCGACGGCGAGCGTCCGTGCGGTCTCGTCGTCCCCCGAGACGATCTCGGATACGATCCTGCGGCGCGCGATCTGCTTGCTGGCGAGCTCCGCCGCGTCGCGCCCCTCGGTCGGACCGGTCGACACGATCACGCCGAGCGTTTCCCCCGCGGCGAGCTTGCGCCGGAAGACGCCGTAGCAGAACAGGTCCTCTTGGCCGTCGAGCCCGCGCTCGATCTCGCGGTCGTAGACGAAGTTTCGATACCAGTCCGGCTGCGCCGTGAACGTGGCACCGGGAACGGCGATCTCGATCTCGGGCGCCCCGTCGTACGGGCGGGCGCGGAAGACGCCGTTCCGGAACGAGGCGTCCGCGAACCGGATCGCGTCGTTGGCGCGCTGGAGGGCGTGGTGGTCCCGCTCGGCGATCAGCGGCCGCAGCTCGAGCACCGCCGGACCGTCCGCCTCGAGCATCTCGTACGTCACGACCGTCGTGTTCTCCCCGTGGACCGCGACCACGGTCTTTCTCAGCCGGGCCCCCGGAACGCGGTAGACGAACGTCGGAAACGGATCGAGGGAAAAGCTCTCGAGCGCCTCGAACCCCCGGGGATGGATCGCACCCGGGTAGCGGTTCGTGTCGATCTCGTGACGGGCGCCGCCGACGGCGATCGTCTCGGCGAGCTTCGACAGGAGGACCATGCGGCCGACGGGCGGCCGCGTCGCCGCGACGAGCAGTCCGTGATAGCGCCGCGTGTGGGCGCCCGAAACGGTGCCCGACGCAAAGCCTCCGAGCCCGTTGGCCTCGAGCCATTCGCGCGCGGATGCGGCCTCGAAATCGTGTGTGACGTCCGGATCGAACGAGATCGGCATGGGGTTCCTTTCAATTGCGATGGGCAGGAACGGAAGGGCAAGAGGAATAGCGGAGTTCGCGGAATGTTTCCAGGGCACCCGGACTGTCGCACTCCGGAGCGTCGAGACCTATCGGCGGCGCTCGCGCTCGCTGGCGTGGTCGAGCACGAATTTCGCCGCGAGCGAGGTCCAACCCGTCTGGTGCGAGGCCCCGACGCCCCGGCCGGTGTCCCCGTCGAAGTACTCGTAGAACAGCACGAGATCCTTGAAGTTGGGATCGAGCGCGTACCGCGGATCGCCGCCGTGCACCGGGCGGCGCCCCTCGGCATCGGCGAGGAAGATGCGGGCGAGACGGTGCGAGATCTCCTGCGCCACCTCGTCGAGCGTGAGCATCCGTCCCGACCCGGTCGGACACTCGACGCGCAGGGTGTCGCCGTAGAAGTGGTGGTAGCGCTCCAACGCCTCGACGATGAGGACGTTGAGCGGGAGCCAGATCGGCCCTCGCCAGTTGGAGTTCCCGCCGAACAGGCCGGTATTCGACTCCGCCGGCGCGTACTCGACCCGGAACTCTTGCCCCATCGCGCGGAAGACGTAGGGATGGTCCTTGTGGACCCGCGACACCGACCGGAGGCCGAACGGCGAGAGGAACTCCGCCTCGTCGAGGAGGTATCGGAGGACGCGGACGAGCCGCTCGCGCGACGGCAGCGCCAGGAGGTGCTTCACGTCGCCCCCCTGCTCCATGTACGTCAGCTGCCGGGCGAGGTCCGCGCGGTTCGTGAGGAACCAGTCCAGCCGCTTCTTGAAGCCGGGAAGTCGATCGACCAGCTTCGAGTCGAGCACCTCGACCGCGATGAGCGGGATCGCGCCCACGAGAGAGCGGACCTTGAGGGGAGCCGTGTACCCGTCGGCATGGAGCTGGTCGTAGTAGAAGCCGTCCTCCTCGTCCCACAGCCCGGTCCCGCCGAGCGTGTTCATCGCGTCGGCGATCGCCACGAAGTGCTCGAAGAACTTCGAGGCGACGTCCTCGGTCGCGGGGTTCTCGCGGGAGAGCTCGAGGGCGATCGACATCATCGTCGCCGCGTAGAACGCCATCCACGCCGTCCCGTCGGCCTGCTCGAGATGGCCTCCGGTCGGCAGCGGCTTCGACCGGTCGAACACGCCGATGTTGTCGAGACCGAGGAAGCCGCCGGAGAAGAGGTGGTTCCCCTCGTCGTCCTTGCGGTTGACCCACCAGGTGAAGTTGATGATCAGCTTCTGGAAGACGCGGGACAGGAAGACGCGGTCGCGCTTCCCCTTCGGGGCGGTCATCTTGTAGACGCGCCACGCCGCCCACGCATGCACCGGCGGATTCACGTCGTCGAAGGCGAACTCGTAAGCCGGGATCTGCCCGTTCGGGTGCATGTACCACTCGCGCAGGAACAGGACGATCTGGCTCTTGGCGAACTCCGGGTCGATCTTCGCGAACGGAAGCATGTGGAAGGCCAGGTCCCACGCCGCGTACCAGGGATACTCCCAAGTGTCCGGCATCGAGATCACGTCGCGATTGAACAGCTGCGGCCAGTCGGAGTTCCGTCCCGACCGGCGCGAGGGCGGCGGCGGAAGGCAGGCCGGGTCCCCCTCGAGCCAGTCCTTGATCACGTAGTGGTAGAACTGCTTCGACCAGAGCAGCCCGCCGGCCGCCTGCCGGACGATCCGGCGCTCGTCGTCGGTCGCCGCCGCCGGGATCAGGGCGGCGTAGTGCGCGTCGGTCTCGCGAATCCGCTCCTCGAAGACGGGATCGAAGCCGGCGCCGAGCGGCTCGGCCGTCGCCTCCGCGGCCGCGGTCAGCCGCAGCCGGACGACCGCGTCGCCTCCTCCAGGCACCGTCAGCGCGTAGAGCGCCGCGGCCTTCGTGCCCGCTCCCGCGGGATTGACCGCGTCCTTGCGGCCCCCGATCACGTAGGCGTGGAAGGCGTCCTTGACGAACGGCGAGGCCGGCGCGGAGCCGAACAGCCGCTGCGCGTTCGTTTCGTTCTCGGTGAACAGCAGCTCGGGCATCGCGCCCGACGGGCCCGGGCCCGCGTCGAGCCGGAACCGCCCGAGCGACTCGTGCTCCACCTCGATCGTGCCGGTGCCGGCGCGGGAGAGCCGCGGCCGCTTCCAGTACCCCTCCCCGGTTCGCCCCCAGCTCCAGGTGTTGCGCGCCCACAGGGTCGGGAGCAGCCGGAGCGGGGCCTCCTCCGGGCCGCGGTTGTGCACGGTGATCCGGATCAGCAGGTCGTCCGGGCTCGCCTTCGCGTACTCGACGACGACGTCGAAGTACCGCCCCTGGTCGAAGATTCCCGTGTCCGCGAGCTCGAACTCCGGCTGCCCCTTCCCGCGGCGGCGGTTCTCCTCCACGATCCGCGTGTACGGATACGCCGCCTGCGGGTACTTGTAGAGCGCCTTCATGTACGCGTGCGTCGGCGAGGAGTCGAGGAAGTAGTAGAGCTCCTTGACGTCCTCGCCGTGGTTCCCCTCCGGCCCGGACAGTCCGAACAGGCGCTCCTTGAGGATCGGGTCCTGCCCGTTCCACAGCGCGATCGCGAAGCACAGGCGGCACTCGCGGTCGGTGATGCCGAGGAGGCCGTCCTCGCCCCACCGATAGGCGCGCGAGCGGGCGTGATCGTGGGGGAAGTAGTCCCAGGCCTCGCCGGTCGCCGAGTAGTCCTCGCGGACGGTCCCCCACTGCCGCTCGGAGAGGTACGGACCCCACCGCTTCCAGTTCTTCTGGCGCTTCGCGTCCTCCTCGAGACGCCGCTGCTCGGCGCCGGCGGGTTCGCTCATCGGAGGCTCGCGTCCCTCGGTTACGGATTCCGCCAGTGCCGCCCGTCGCGGTGGATGAGATCGTCCGCGGAGGCCGGCCCCCAGGACATCGCGGCGTAGTTCGGGAAGTCCCGCGGCGGGATCGAGCCCCACACGTCGAGGATCGGGGTCGCGATCCGCCACGCGGCCTCGACCATGTCGGCCCGGTGGAACAGCGTCGTGTCGCCGATCATCGCGTCGTAGAGCAGCCGCTCGTATCCGGTCGCCTTGTCCGTCGGGCCGAAGTCGCTGTAGCTGAAGTCGAGAGCGACCGACGTGAGCTGCATCGTGGCGCCCGGGCGCTTGGCCTTGATCTCCATCTTGATCCCCTCCTCGGGCTGGATCTGGAGGACCAGGCGGTTGGGCTCGAGCGTCCCGATCTGGATCTTGCCGAACGCGAGCAGGGGCGGCCGGCGGAACTCTATCACGATCTCGGTGACGTGCTTGGCCAGGCGCTTTCCGGACCGGAGGTAGAACGGCACCCCCGCCCAGCGCCAGTTGTCGACGTCGAGCTTGATCGCGGCGAAGGTCTCGGTGTTGGACGCCGGGGCCACCGACGGCTCGGCGCGGTAGGCGGGGAGCTTCTGCCCGTCGACGAATCCCTCGTCGTACTGGCCGCGCACGGTGCGCTGGAGGATCTCCTCCGGCACGAGCGGCCGGACGGCGTTCAACACCTTCACCTTCTCGTCGCGGACCGGGGTCGCGTCGAAGGAGGAGGGCGGCTCCATCGCGACGAGCGACATCAGCTGGAACATGTGGTTCTGGATCATGTCGCGCAGCACGCCCGCGGACTCGTAGTAGCCGCCGCGCCCCTCGACGCCCAAGGTCTCGGCGACCGTGAGCTGGACGTGGTCGATGTAGCGGCGGTTCCAGACCGGCTCGAAGATCCCGTTCGCGAACCGGAACGCCATGATGTTCTGGACCGTCTCCTTGCCGAGGTAGTGATCGATCCGGTAGATCTGTCGCTCCGACAGGACGGCCTGCAGCTCCCGGTTGAGCGCCTTCGCCGAGTCGAGATCGTGGCCGAAGGGCTTCTCGACGATGAACCGGCGCCAGCGCGCGCCCTCCTCGGCCGCGAGCCCGCTGTCGGCGCAGCACTTCGCGATCGTGCCGAAGAAGCTGGGAGGGGTCGCGAGGTAGAAGAGGACGTTTCCCTGCGTCTTGTGCTTCTGCGCGACGTCCTCCAGGATCCTCGCCAGCCGCGCGTACCCCGAAGCGTCGGAAAACTCGAACCCGGTGAAGTACGTCCGCTCCTCGAACTCCTTCCACAGCGCGTCGTCGACGGTCGTCGTGGCGAACTCGCGGATGTCCTTCCCCATCTGGGCGACGACGTCCTGCCGGTTGGCCTCGCGCCGGCCGATCCCGACGATCGCGAAGTCCTTCGGGAGCAGGCCGTACCGCCTGAGGTTGTAGAGGGCCGGGAGGAGCTTCCGGCGCGTGAGGTCCCCTCCGGCGCCGAAGATCACGATCGCGCAGGGATCTCCCGGCCGCTCACCCGCCTTCGCCTTGACTTCGCTCACGAAGCACCTCCCGCCTCGTAACGCCGGAGTCTACACCGGCGGCGGGAGAAGGCGGGGGCCGGGGGTTCAGCGCGGGGGTTCGCCGTCCGTGACGAGGTGCTTCCGGTTCACCGACCAGCGCTCCGACCAGTTCCGGAACGCCGCTACCTTCTGCTCGTGCGCTGCCCGCCACCGCGCCACGTCGGGATCGCCGGTGGCGCGGCGGATGTCGTAGGCCATCGCCTCCATGTGACCGGCGGCGCGGACCTCGTCGAAGTAGTCGAGGACGAACGGTCCCCAGAAGAGATCGCGCGCCTGCTGTCCGTTCAGCGCCGACACGAGACGCAGCGACGTGTCGAGAGCGTAGGCGAAGTAGCTGGCGTCGGACTGGTGCGCCCAGTGCGCGTCGTTTCGCAGCGCCCCGAGCAGGGCCATCCCGCGCGCCTCCGCTTTCTCCGAGGCGTCGTCCGCCTTCCCCTGGTTGGCACGGAACAGGAGGCCCCAGAGGCTCGTCGCGACGTCCTTCGCGCGTCCCTCGTCGGTTTCCAGGGTGAGCGAGCGGACGTACGCCGCGAACGCCTTGCCGGGCGATCCGGCGGCGGCGAGGCAATCCCCGAACGCGCGCCAGAGGGAGGCCTCGTACGGCGACTGCTTCAAGCATCCCTCGAGCTCCACGGTCGCCTCGTCGAGACGGCCGAGGCCCTCGAGGCTGATCGCGTGCTGGATGCGTAGCGCCTGGTTGTCCGGCCAGGCGGCAAGGCCTCTCCGGAACGTCTCCTCGGACTTCGTCCAGAGACGCAGACGTCCGTACGCGCTCCCGACGACGACGTAGATGTCCGCCGGCGCCGGCTGCCCGCTCGACTCGCCGATGAGCGTCTCGCCGATCAGCGCCGCCTCGCGGTCCTCGCCGACGGCGTAGAGCGAGAGCGCGAGCCCGTACAGCACGGTCGGGTTCTGCGCGTCGGTCTCGCGAATCTGTTCCAGGATCTCGATCGCGTCGCGATGGTTGCCCGCCTCTTGCAGCTTCGCGACCACCAGCAGGCGGTCGGACAGCGAGCTGCCGGTCTCCTCCGCGACGGACGGACAAGCGGCCAGTACGGCCGCCAGCACCAATCCGGCTCCCCTGCGACCCATGAAGAAATCTCCCGTGCCCCCTACGAATGTGCGACCGACACGCCGGAAAGGCCAGCCGAGCTAGAATCGGGCGACAACCCGGGGCTTTCGAGATGGACCGTCGGACGTTTCTCGGCTCGATCCAGGTTCCCGCGGCGGCGATGGCCGCGGTCGCGCTCGCGAAGCACTCCTCGTGGGGCGCCCTCCTCGGGGCCACCGCCGAGGCCGCCCGCCATCCGGGCAGCCCCGAGGACCTGGCGGGCGACGAGGATTTCTGGACGCCGATCCAGCGCGCGTATCCGGTCGACCGCAGCCTGATCAACCTCAACAACGGCGGGGTCGCCCCCGCTCCCGCGGTCGTGCTCGACGCGATGAAGCGGAACCTCGACCTGTCGAATCTCGCCCCCGCGTACACGATGTGGCAGGTGCAGGAGCCCCAGCGCGAGACGGCGCGCGCCGGGCTCGCGCGTCTTCTCGGCTGCGATCCCGAGGAGGTCGCGATCACGCGCAACGCGTCGGAGAGCCTCGAGAACCTCCAGTACGGACTCGACCTCAAGCGCGGGGACGAGGTCGTCTGCTGCGACCAGGACTATCCGCGGATGATCACGACCTTCAAGCAGCGCGAGCGCCGCGAGGGGATCGTGCTCAAGACCTTCCCCGTTCCCGCCCCGTCGCCCGACCCGAAGGCGGTCGTCGACGCCTACGCCGCCGCGATCTCTCCGCGCACGCGCCTCGTGCTCGTCAGCCAGGTCGTTTTCCTCACCGGCGCGATTCACCCGGTGCGCGAGGTCGTCTCCCTTGCTCGCGAGCGCGGGATCCCCACGATCGTCGACGGGGCGCACGCGTTCGGGCACGTGCCGACCCGCATCGCGGACCTCGGCTGCGACAACTACTCGTCGAGCCTCCACAAGTGGCTCTCGGCGCCGATCGGGACGGGGCTGCTGTTCCTCCGCCGAGACACGATCAAGGGGACGTGGCCGCTGATGGCGGCTCCTCCCGAGATGGACGCGAACATAAGGAAGTTCGAGGAGATCGGGACGCATCCCGCGGCCCCCGTGCTCGCGATCGCGGACGCGGTGGCGTTCCTCGAGGCGATCGGGGCCGAGCGGAAGTTCGCGCGCCTCGTCGCCCTGCGGGACCGGTGGGCCAAGCGCCTCGCGGCGAGCGATCGCGTCCGCTTTGCGACGAGCCTGCTGCCCGGCCGCGCGGGGGCATTCGCCACGGTGGCGATCGACGGGGTCAAGTCCGGCGATCTCGCCGCGCACCTCTGGGCGCAGCACCGGATCTTCGTGGTCGGGATCACCCACACGCAGTTCGAAGGGATCCGCGTCTCGCCGAACGTCTACACGACGCCGAACGAGATCGACCGGTTCGCCGACGCGATGGAGGCCGTGATCAAGGACGGCCTCCCGAAGGCCTGACGTGCTCGCGGCGATCCTGCTCGCGGCGGCCGCCACGGCCACCGACGTGCGCGCGGCGATCGCCGCCGACCGCTGGGAGGAGGCGCTGACGTCGGCGCGGGAGCTTGCGGCCGCGAATCCGGACGACCCGGACGCCACCGCGGTCCTCGGCGAGGCGCTCTACCGGGCCGGGAGGATCGACGAGGCGGCGGCAGCCCTCGCTCCGCTCGCGGGCCGCGAGGGAGCACCGCCGCGCGGGATCGCGCAGCTCGGCCTCGCGTGGGCGGCGCAGGGGAAGGACGCCGACGGGGCGAAGCTCCTCCGGCGGGCGGCCCAGGAGGCGCCCGAGGATCCCTGGATCCTTTTCAACGCCTCGGGCGCCACCGAGACGCGCGCGGCCGCGATCGCGATGCTCGAGGCCTACATCGCGAAGGGGCCCGGCGAGGACCCCGACCGCATCGAGAGCGCCCGGGGAACGATCCGCCTCTACCGCGCGCTCGGGGAGCGCGAGATCTGGGTCGGGACGACGCGCCCCGACCGCGTCGAGCTTCCCTTGAAGCCGCTCCTGGGCGAGGGCGCGAGCCGGGGGTGGGTGCTCGAGGCCACGCTCGCGCGCGGGAAGAAGGTGCGCCTCCTGCTCGACAGCGGCAGCACCGGTCTGTTCGTCGTCGAGCGCGCGGTCGCCAAGGGAGGGCTGCAACCGCTCTCCGAGGAGACGGTCTTCGCGGGCGGAGGCTCGGGCCGGACGCGATCGGGGCGAGGCATCCTGCCCTCGATCGCCTTCGGCGGCCTTTCCTTCCGCGACGCGCTCGTGACGACCACGACGGAGGAGTTCGACCCGCAGGGGCGCATCCACGGCGTCCTCGGCCTGAGCGTCTTCTCGGGATATCGGGCCACGCTCGACCTCGCCAAGGGTCGTCTCGTCCTCGAGAAGACCGAGGCGGTGGCGGACGGAGCGCCGTACTGGTCGGTCTCGGGGCAGATGCTCGTGACCGCCGGGGCCGCCGGCGGGGGCGACGGCCTGTTTCTGTTCGACACGGGGGCCACCCGGTCGAGCCTCGGGCTCTCCTACGCGAAGCGCGTGCCCGGCGCGCAGATCGCCGACGCGGCGACCGTGCGCACCTACGGGGGAACGGTCGCGGGCGCGACGACCATCCGCGGTGTCCGGATGCGCTTTGCCGGGCTCGAATCGCGCGGCGACGCGGTGACCGGCGCCGACATGACCCAGCGCAGCCGCCTCGGTGGGGTCGAGATCAGCGGCTTCCTCGGCCTCGACCTCCTGGACGGGAAGACGATCGTCGTCGACACGCGGCAGCACCGCGTGGCGATCCTCGCTCCCGCGGCCCGCTGAGCATGTCCCGCGACCGCCGGCACGAGCGATTCACCCGCGCCGATTCCGCGCCGCTCGACGCCGTGCACCGCCTCGCGCAGGAGCTGGCCGCGCTCCCGCCCGACCGGCGCGACGTTCCTCCGCGGGCCCTGCTGGTCGGCGGTTTCGTGCGCGACGCGCTGCTCGACCGTGCCACCGTCGACGCCGACGTCGAGGTGTACGGCGTTCCCGCAGAGCGCCTCGAGCCGCTCCTGGAGACACTCCACCCGGGGCGCCTGAACACGGTGGGGCGCTCGTTCGGGATCTTCAAGATCCACCTCGGGCACGGGATCGACGTGGACGTGTCGCTCCCTCGATCCGAGTCGAAGACCGGCTCCGGCCACCGCGGCTTCTCCGTGGTCGGCGATCCCTTCCTGCCGTTTTCCGAGGCGGCGCGGCGCCGCGACTTCACGATCAACGCGCTCGCCGCGGATCCGCTCACCGGGGAGGTCCTCGACGCGCACGGCGGTCTTTCCGACCTCGATTCGCGGGTCTTGCGGGCGGTCGACCGGGACACGTTTCCCGAGGACCCGCTGCGCGTCTGGCGGGCCGTGCAGCTCTCGGCGCGCCTCGAGGCCGCGGTCGAGCCCGGCACGCTCGCGCTGATGCGCGGGATGGTCGGCGGCGGCGAGCTCCGGCACCTCTCGCGCGAGCGGGTCACCGAGGAGCTCCGCAAGCTCCTCGAGGACGCGGCCCGCCCGTCGGTCGGGGTGACGCTCGCCCGGCAGATCGGCGCGCTCGCCGACCGGTTCCCGGAGATCGAGGCGCTCGCCGCGACGCCTCAGGACGAGGAGTGGCATCCCGAGGGAGACGTCTTCGTCCACACGATGATGGTTCTCGACCACGCCGCCGGGATCGTCCGCGCCGGACGGTGGGCGCTGTCACCGGGAGACGCGCTGCACGTGACGCTCGGCGCCCTCCTCCACGACGTCGGAAAGCCCGCGACGACGGCCCGCGCGCTCAAGGACGGCCGCATCCGCATCGTCTCGCCGCGCCACGAGGCCGAAGGGGAAGCCCCCGCGCGCGCCGTGCTCGACCGGCTGACCTTCGGCGAGGAGGCGGAGCGCGCCGTGCTCGCGATCGTCCGCCATCACTTGTCCCCCGGTTCGCTCTACTACGCGCTCGAGCGCGGCGAGCTGGATCCGGCCTCGTACACGAACGCGGTCCGCAAGGTGCTCAAGCGATTGCACCCGGTGCCCTGGAGCGTGCTCCTGGCGGCTTGCGAGGCGGACTGGCGGGGGCGCGGGATCCCGGGCGTCGCGGACGCTCCGTACGCGCCGGGGCTGCGCTTCGCCGAAGCGGTGGCGGCGTCCCGCCTCGACGAGGCGCCCGCGGCACCGCTCGTGCTCGGCCGGGACGTCCTGGCGCTCGGGATCCCCCCGGGTCCGGAGGTCGGGCGGCTGATCGACGCCGTCGAGGAGGCACGCGACCGGGGGGAGATCCGCGAGCGGGACGAGGCGCTGACCCTTTTGCGCCGGCTGGCCGGCTCCCGACCGAAAGAGTCGCCTTAGAATGAAGCAGCGCGTGCTCGCCAATCCTAGAATTCCGGCATGATCCGAGGCCTGAGAAACCTCGTCGGAAACACGCCGCTCCTCGCCATCTCGTGCGAGGACCGAGGCCGGCGCAGAACGGTGTACGCGAAGGCGGAACACCTCAACCTCACCGGCAGCATCAAGGACAGGATGGCCCTCTACATCCTCGAGCAGGCGCGAGCGGCGGGACGCCTGCTCCCCGGGATGCCGATCGCGGAGGCGACGAGCGGAAACACCGGCATCGCGCTCGCGGGCGTCGGCCGCGCGATGGGGCACCCGGTTTCGATCTTCATGCCCGACTGGATGAGCCGCGAGCGGATCGAGCTGCTGCGCAGCTTCGGGGCGGAGATTCACCTCGTCTCCGCCTCCGACGGGGGCTTCCTCGAGAGTATCCGCCGCGCCGAGGAGTTCGCCGACGGCGGGCGGCGGGCGTTCCTCCCCCGGCAATTCTCGAATCAGGACAACTGCGCCGCCCACCAGGCGACGACGGGGCCCGAGATCTGGTGGCAGCTCCGGGAGCACCGTCTCACCCCCGATGCGTTCGTGGCGGGGGTCGGAACAGGGGGCACCGTGATGGGCGTCGGGCGGTACCTGCGCGGCCTGAGCCCGGCCGCCAAGATCCACCCGCTCGAGCCCGCCGGCTCGCCGACGCTGACGACCGGCCACAAGGTCGGCAAGCACCGGATCCAGGGGATCTCGGACGAGTTCGTCCCGCCGATCGTCGACCTGCCATTCCTCGACCGGATCGTCGCCGTCGACGACGGCGACGCGATCCTGATGGCGCAGAAGCTCGCGCGGGAGATCGGGATCGGCGTCGGGATCTCCTCCGGCGCCAACATCCTCGGAGCGCTCCGGCTCGCGGACGAGATGGGCGACGACGCGGTGATCGTCACCGTGCTTCCGGACGACAACAAGAAGTACCTGTCGACCGATCTGCTCCGCGAGGAGCCGATACGTCCGGGGTACCGGTCCCCGCACGTGCGCATCACCGACCTCGAAGTCTACAAGCGGGTCTGCGCGACGTGCTGGGAGCCGGTCGAACCCCAGATCGTGTCTATCTACTAGCTCAGTGCGCCGCGGCCGGAGGCGGAGGCGCGCACTCCGGGCTCGTCTCCGCGTGAGGGATCGCGCTGAGGTACTCGTACACCGCCGCGAGGTCCCGCTCGATCATCTTCCCGTAGACCGGCCAGGGCATCACCTGGAGGAGCTGACCCGCGTTGTCGGGGTCGTGCCCGTGCCGCATCAGGTCGATGAACTCGGCGCGCGTCAATCCCGCGGGCTTTCCCGAATCGTCCGGAGTGATGTTCCGGGACACGATCCCCGGCCCGAACGGGGTTCCTCCCGCTTGGTAGTTTGCGGCGTTCGGCTTGCCGTCGCCGCCCGTGTACGGATCGTGATCGGGGGTGTACGGCGGACAGGTGTGGCAGTCGTTGCAGCCGCCCTGGGCGTTGACGATGTAGCTGCCGAGGCCGACGAGGTCCCGATTCTTTCCGCGAAGGTTGAGGGGCACGGGCGCCAGGTTGTAACCGCGCTGGACGCGCGACTGTCCCACCTTGCCCTGATCGTTGTCGTCGCCCTTCGACGGCTCGACCCCGCTTCCCACGAACGCACCCGAGGCCATCGTCACCGCCACCGCGGAAACAACTCCGAGCATCCACACTGTTCTCACGCGCGACATCGTCGACCCTCCGTGCCCCCCGGCGCATACTTTGTACCGCGAGTTCGAGGGTCCCGCTACCACGGTGGCCGCGAGCTTGTTGGCTGAGGAGCGAGGCCAACTCGGCGGTTGATGTCCAGCGGGTGTCCGCGCGGACGGGCAGTGGACGCCGAAACCGCGGAACGGCGCGCTTCGTGATGTGGTCCATGCGTTGCAGTGGTCCCCTCCCATGCG